>Ga0233430_1001580_pt1 | contig 30956 bp, 36 predicted proteins | sample SI_118_April2016_2_FD_179883 | JGI IMG/M metagenome (GOLD analysis project Ga0233430, IMG submission 179883) | Seawater microbial communities from Saanich Inlet, British Columbia, Canada - SI_118_April2016_150_MG | ecosystem: Environmental > Aquatic > Marine > Inlet | place: Canada: British... | reverse complement strand
GTTAGATAGAGAATTTATCTTGCAGAATGGCACCCCGCAAATTATAATGGCGCCCCTACCAAATGCACCGCTGGCTCAATTGGTAGAGCAGTTGACTCTTAATCAATTGGTTCCAGGTTCGAGTCCTGGGCGGTGTACACAGAGAAGCCCTTAAGTAACAGAGACTTAGGGGCTTCTTTATTTTAGCTATAGCCCATATAATTTTGATCTATGGCCAAGCCTTTTAGCCATAAATGGCCAACAAAAGTCATCAAAAGCCAAGAATTGGCCACGGAGGGTTGGCCACGGTAGGTTTTAAAACGATCATTGTATTGAAATCAGATTTGATCAGGGTATTGAAACCTGGATAGGAGTTCCCATATGAAAAGGCCACCCCATAATCGAGGTGGCCTTTTTCTTTGAGCTTTATTCGTGTGAAGAGCTTTATATAAGGACGTGCCTAACTTCTTTTTATCCTGTTATCAATAGAATCTCCAAGAAACGCTCCTGTTGTCCCGGCGATTACTGCTGTCCCAGTAGCGCTAGTTCCCACAGCTGTTCCCAAAAGTGCTAACCCGACACCTCCCGTCGCAACACCGAGGGTCACACCGACTACAATGCCTAAAGCCTTGGCTGGGTTCTTTCTGATAATCTTGGAGCCCTTATATAGACCTTTACCAACTGAACGTAATAAACTCATATCATTCTCCTTTTTTGTGGATCGGTTCAATGAAAAATTTATGCTACTGCCGGTTCTTCAAGCCCTCTATACCAATGAGCCGTTAGGACATCCCCTGATGGGATGTGGTTCAAGCGCAATTCATCTAGAAACTCAGGGTACCAGAGTCTGTAGAAATTCTTACCATAAGCTCCTTCTTCCTTACAGTGATTGAAATGATTGATGAGTTCATAAAGGGAATAAAATGTGTGAACCAATTCAGGCTCTTCACCGCCTGTCCAATATTCTACTCTAATTGCGATCATGATTCCTCTCCTTCTCGTTATTATTTAGCATCAGTATTAAAGTTTAGATAATTATCTACGTAGATATCAGTCAGACGGTACAGGGTTTCACCCCCGTCCTGCCAGAAAAGATCGTCTGTAACAATAACGAATGACTCATCTGGAGAGGTCCGGATGTATGCCACATCAGTATTTATATTTTGGGCATATTCAGTGAGGTCTAGAATTGAATCAGTATATTTCTCAAATTTGTAGCAGAATTTCTTGCTTCGTTTCTCTGCATTATCCCCCATGTACCAAATAGTTTTATCTGGCAACGGATTGGTCCTTATATACTGGTAGTACTCCTCGTCTGAAACGACATTTGCGTTTTTTGAGAACTTGATTTGAATCGCTATTTTTAGGTGAATTGCAACCTCTTCTTTAAGGGTCTCTTTTTCAGCCACAATGAGAATTAGATGATGTTTACTGTCCCCTTCTTCTTGACCACCAACGCACTCATTAAGATTTTGATTGATCTCCTCAATTGGATTATTTGGATTTTCAGGTGTTGTTTGGATGTTCGAGTACCCCATTGATCGCCTAAGTGCAATTGCGAGGGAATCTTGATTGATAGGGACCTTGGGGGGAAAGTGGCTCAAACATTTGGCGAGTGCTTCAAGTTTGTCTCGCGTTTTTGGGTGAATTCTTGTTTTTCCTGTAAGCAGAGAATTCAAGGAATTCCTATGTATATCTAACATTCTTGCCACATCAATTTTCCTCAACCCGGAATCGATAAGTAATTCAACAGTTTCTTTGGCGTTCATATTTCCTCCTTGAACTCTATTTGCATCATTGCTCATGCATTAAACTATGCAATCAACATGCCAAATGCAACATAAAATGCACATTAAAACGCATAATATTGTGCATAAATGATGAAACCTTGTGCAGGACTGTTGGTTTTCCTGTTTGTATTACCCTCGAAATTGTTGGCTGTGTGTTCTGGGATATGATCCCGTAGATTATAATGGGGATAAATCCGAGAGGGCTTAAGAGCTACTCTCTTAGCGTAGGTTCTGGCTAATTACTGAAGCCCAGTGAGAGCTTTTGATACTCCGCAATCGACATAATGTACGTTAACTGCCGCAAAACATCTTTGAAGTATTAGTTTGTAAAGATACGACGTGATGAAATTCGATCAGCCAAAGAGTATAAAGAATTACTGAGTCTAGCGTGAGTATTTAGTTGTTCTTCATCTCCGCTAAAGATGCTCTTACTGATTGGTTCAGTTCCTTTTCCATCAGAAACAAGGCCTTGATTATTGATAACATCAAACCCACTCGGGATATTTAATAGAAATGAGTCTGTGACTAGTCGACGGTCATGTTGGGTTTTTATGGCTGTGCTTTCAACAATGGCGAGCTTAAACTCTAGCTGATCACTGAACTCTTCTGTGAGATAATCCTGTAGGCGATCAATATTTTCATGTGTTGAAATCAACGTAATCTGTCCTTTGAATTTAATTAACGACTGGAAAGCTCGCAAAATAGGGAACAGATTATTTTTAAGTTTTGCAGTATTGGTCGTTAAAAATGAGTCGCAAATCAATATCTGTTTTGTTGTAACTACTATTGGCGTAAGAAAATTCAGCCAATCAAAGGGGAGGCCTTCAGTGATTGAACTTATTTTTTGCCCAGAAATATTAGCCCATCTTTTTGATACTTTTTCGAGGTTAAAAATGGGTCGTTGCTTCTGTGATTCAAGGGCTTCAATTTTTTGTTTGTTGAATTGTTGAGAGAACGAAGCAGAGAAATTATCAAAGGCATTTATTTCGCGCTCTGTTTCACCAAGCGAGGGATCAAGTTTGTATATTTTGTATTGGGCACCATCTGTCTGATAGATTCTCTTTAGCAATGGAAATGGTTCAATGTTTAATTCCTCATCAATGAGAATACTCCCTGAGCTGTTATATAGGAAGTGCTTGAATGCATCCAAGTTTGGATCTTCTTGAGCCAGTTTGATTTGACGATAATAATGCTCAGCGAAACCCCGCAAGAAGGAAGCCGTAAAGAAAAATGCAGGAGATTGAATTTTCACCTATTTGTCTCCCAAAGCTCCTCCTGAAGTTTAGTGGCACTATCAAAGAAACCATCTGGCCATTTATCAGCAAAAAATCCGTTTTCGAGTAATTCCATTTTCTTCACTGTGCTGTTTCCAAGTCGGTTTTTAGAAATATAATAGATGCCAACATCATTCAGTTTAAGCTTGCCCTTCGCGATCAACAATTGAAGACCACGAATCATATGTTCTGAATGTGTTTCGATAATATTAACTCCGCGAACCATATCACTTGGCAACAAATCCACCTTAATCGGACCAGAATGGTCAGGCGGTAAAGGTATAAAATTTGTGAATGTCGAGTCAAGAATAGCGAAATATGCTTTTCGTTTTTCTGGAATAGACCCAACCTGAATTCCATAAATATTCACTAGATAAGTTATTGTAAATAATGTTGCCAGTTGCGACTGTGCTGCTGGATGCAAATGCAACTCCGGTTGCTCAATCAAATTAATGCCGGGCTTAATAGCCGCAAAGATTACAGGTAAAACTTGAGAAAACCCAAAGCCCATGTGAGATAAAGGAATTCTTTTTTTGCTTCCCTTGGGTATGAATTCAATTCTGAATAGATCATCTTCCCCATTAACCGGTACAATATCTATTGTATATGGGTATTGAAGAAGGTTTAAGGACTGATTTAAAAATTCTTTAACAACAGCATTAAATTTAACATCTAGGCCTAGCAATCTTTTCAACTCATCACTTGTAAAAACAGACCCTTTCAGCTGTCTGACAGGCTCAACATGATGCCCCGTTTTCATTGCTGAAAAATAGTCCTTTTTACAAGCCCTTAAAATCGAGTTTATCTTTTTGGAAGAATGCTCAAGAAGGTCTTGTTTCTGACATTCAATCCAATTTGCTATCAATGCAAATGCCAATTTATTAAGCCAACGATCAATAGACTTCGTTGAACGATCAACATTAATTAGGATTTCGTTCCATAGATTTAGAATAGAATCTATATCGCTTTTTTCTCTTTTTTGGATTAGGGTTGCATCTAGTATGCTAGGACCGTCCTTTAAATCTAAATATTGCTCATTCATAGATTGGAATTCTGAGTTACGGATGTCCTTCAATGATTTTGGATATTGAAGAAATTCATCTTGAATGGCATCGGGGAATAGTCCACTTCCCTCGAACACCTGACGTGCCGAGCGCTCTATATCATGTGCTATGATTTCATATATCTTGTCCTCAGAAAACCCCTGCTGATTCCCATTTGATTTCACCCATTCTATTATTGAACCAAAACTTGACCGTATTTTTCGGTATAGTGTTTCTTGGTATTTATCACTCCATAAAGTGCCAATAAACTCTCGGCTTCCAATAAGCTCGACCTCATATGCCTGCAGGTAATTATTAACTGAGAATTTTAGCTCATTAAAATTAGAGGCTTTAATGCCCAGAGTTGTTTGATGTTGACGTATATCCCACCTAAAGCGAGTGGTTTGCCACTCCCTTTCCTTTACGTCTTTCGCTTTCGCTTTCGCTTTATCTTTATCTTGTTTAACTTCATTTTGATTTTGTTGCTGAGTTTGTATTTCTATTGAAACCGGTTGACCTGCATCGCCAGCAATTGATTTTTCATTACCCAAATCTGCATAAGGACCATTGAAGGTGAAATAATCATGATCATCTTTACTTTGACTTTGGAATAGCATACCAAATAATTTGAGTATTGAACTTTTTCCTGCACTATTGGGACCAACTAGGATTGTGAGGGGCTTTAGCTCAATCTCCTGCCACCCTTTAAACGCACGATAATTTTTAAATTTCATCTTTTTAATCATCAGAATAAGTTCCTCTCGTATTTCTGGAAATATTAGTCTGTGCTTCAGAGTCAAGCACCTTCAATATAAAGCTCCAGAATATCGCTATTTCTGTCAATCTAATTGTATGGCCAGTAAATTGCTTCACGAAAGCATAATCCACAATTCTATTTAAAATGCAATAGGGCTCACTACGAGCAGACCCAAATGAATGGTGCTGTCTCTCTTGAAAATTAATATCGAACATAGATAACAACTTAATAGGATTTCCTGAAATCATTTCGTTTGCGAGTCCATAGCTGAGTGAAGGCTTATCTGAAAGTTAATAAATTGGATGCCTAGAACTGCTTGTGTCGTAGCAGGGTGATTAAAATTGTAAAATCCGAGTGCCAGCATCGGGTGAGCACCCATTTCAAAATGGGATAGACTAATATCATCACTCATACTCTTCTCCCGGTATAATCCTACGCCCTCGTAGCCAAGGAACCAGCTTTCGAACTGGGAATGAGATCCTTCAGCGCTAATACGGCTCGAGCGCTTATCATCCCGCATCTCGTCTTCTGGTCTTATGGTATAGATTAAATCCAAATCGAAATGGAACCTTTTGACTCCTATGAGCATGGTAACACCCGACATATCATGGCGAATAAATGCAGCAACTCCAAAATTAATCCAGCCATTTATTATGCTGTACCGCATTGAGTGCGTTAAGCCATTTTCATTTTGGTTTGTGTAAAAATTCACTCGGAATAGCCAGTTTTGCACAAAATTGACTATTTTATTCGAAATCGGAAGAGGTTGGTTTTTCAAACTGTTCATGTCGCTAAGATATGTGTGGTTAGCCCAAATGGAATATTCACAACCTTGTCTTTTTCATTGAAACCCCTAATAACTTCGGTACACCAGTATACTGTTGGGTATGAGGGTTCACATGTGGAAATGTCGTGATAGCGTGTTATTTACTGATAATTTTGGGACATCTTAAGAAAATTGATCATTGATCAAAGGAGTGATCCGGAGTTTCATCATGCAGGGAAAAAGGGGGTGATGACAACACTACATATCTCATCTTGCCTTTCAGCCCGTGTGGAACGGATTTCGGGACGAATATAAAATCTTCCTCTTTGACATCATAAGCTATCGGACCAACTTGGATAATTCCTGTGCCACTTAGAACAAAATATGCCTGCTCGCTAACATGGTTTATGACGCTTCGATGGAAACCATCTAGTTCAATAATTACAAAGTCAAAGCTTGCTTGAGGATCTGCAAAGAGATCAGTCACCTTAATTTGTTTGCCGACCATTCTTACAGTAGAATCTTGAACTGTGAACTTCATATCAAATTAGCTCCGATATTATTTCTGTATCCTTTATTAGTGGTAGTGAGTGCTTAGCCAGATACTCTTCTCTGAAATAAAACCTTACATAAGCCCTAGACATAATTTCGCATAATTCTGAAATGCTATCCTCATGTATAGATGTTAGGTGGGTAACATTATATTTTAAAGTTTTATTGAAATCAAACACACCAGATGATTTTAACTTGTCTGCGATAGTGGATTGCTCGTGAGTAAGCTTCATGTCTCTTATTTTTGGCCATGTATGCTGATATTGTAATAAAGATTCCTCAGAAAAACCCGCTGACAACAAATCGCTATATAGTGCAGTTCCTGGGAAAGCTCTTACAACGTAAAAAAAGGCTGAATCCAGTTCCAGTTTAATGGCAAACTGAACCGTCTCTTCCATCTCCAATTTGGTTTCCCCAGGATACCCAAGCATAAAAAACCCCTTGGTCTCGATCCCATTAATTTTGCACAGTGTAATGGCTTTTTGGATACTTGCAATGGTTTGACGTTTATTCATCATGTTGAGAACACGATCAGATCCTGATTCAACACCAAAGGTTAATTTATAACAACCAGAATTGAGTAAATAGCCAATGTTTTTGGGGTCAATATTTTCGCTTCTTGAGAAAGATTTCCATTTTATAGCTATTTTCCTGAATTGAACTTCTAGAGCAAATTCTTGTATTCGTTTTGAAGAAATAGTAAAATTATCATCAGCAAAATGAAAATATTGAACACCTTCATTTGCAAGTATTTCAATTTCATCAACAAGGTTACCTATGCTTCGGAAGCTTACCTTATTTTCTGTAAAGGCTGAAGCAGCACAATATCCGCAATTAAATGGACACCCTCTAGATGAGAGGATTGCTGACTGAAACCCATCCTTGAATGGATAAGGATCATTCACAAAAAACTTTCGATTAACGAAAGGCAACATATCAAGGTCAGTAGATATTCCCTTTGTGTATTCATGTTGATATTTGGTACAAACGCCACGAATATTTAAAGATTTATAGTCGATTGTCGATGAGAATACTTGTGTGATATATGATAGCCACGCATCTTCAGCAGGTCCCAAAAATATTGCATCTAAAGAAGGAATATCACTAAACATAGTTTCAGGCAATGCTGTAGGATGAGCTCCTCCTGCTATGACATGCATATCACTAGGACTAATTATCTCCATTATATCTTTGACAAAATTCATAGAAGGTGATGTAATGGTGAATCCCAAGATAGAAGGGGACAGCTTATCAATTAGTTCGGTAGTCTCAATGAGTGATAATCGTAGTGCCTCACAATCGAGAATCACTGTGCTTATACCAGCATTATCGGATATGGTAGCCAAATATCCCAACCCAAAAGGGGGGAGTGTTTTATATATTCCTGTTTGTCCTCCTTCGTAAACATCCAAAGGTGGGTTGACGAGAACAACTTGAGGCGAGGCTGAAATCTTCTTGGAGGCAAGGTGTTCCCAGAAATACTCACTCATTGGAAAGGGCGCCTTTTGAGGATTGATAATATACAAGAATACTTTTCACCGCCAGCTCACTAGGTTCCTTGCCAAGCTTTTTAACTTCGTGGCGGATATTTGATAATGCTTCAAGGGTTAGATGTTCTGATACAGGAAGTTGGAAAAAGAGAGAGAAAAACTCTCTGAAGGTCTTGTGTGGTGAAGTAGCATATGTATACCCTAAATGAAGGAGTTTTATTTCGACTGATCGGAATAAAAGGTCATAGGTTGCCAGGAAACGGACACCTGACTCATTTGAAGTTTGTCTCTTTTGCAGGATTTGGACAGACTCCAGCAATCTTGGCAGGGCAGATTCAATGTTGGACATTTTTAAATAGCCTTCTCGAAAGGACTTCTCAATCTTGGAATTAAGTAAATTTGTTTTCATGATTTCTCATTTTCGCATTATGTTCTGACTACAATTGGTGCAACAAAACCATCGAGGTAAGCAGGATAAGTGTCAGAGTAGATGTAATAAAACCTGCCAATCTCAATACCTTGAGATTTCTCTTTTAGGCCATGATCTAAGACAACAGCTGGCTCACCATCCAAAAAATTTCCTTTATAATGTATTCCAAAGGCATCCTGCTCCTTGCGAAAGAAAACAGCTCCCTTTGGGATCATTGGAAGTATAAGTAGGCCATTCACATATTCCGAAAAATTCTTTTTGAAATTGCTAATGGAATATTCTGGCATACTTCCAGCGTGACTACCAGGATTCATAATATCTCGTATTTTTTTTGAAACCGACCATTCTATGTTGGGATAAATTCGGTTCTTATATTTTACTAATTTACTATCGTCCATTGCTTTACTAGTTGACTCTATGAGAATGGTAATTATTCCAAGGGTTTGTTTTTGAATATCACTGACAAAATCAGTGTATGGTAGATTCCTGGGACGATGGCGATGCTGGAAAAATGTTTTGACTTTTTGGTCATAGACACTCCCGATATTCTTAGAAATATCAGGAATGTGAGTTAAAAAATAAGCGTATTCCTGGAAAAAAAACTCAAGCTGCGTACGCATATGGTTAAGGTCTTCTTTGGGGATATGAGAGTCAAATTCATTTACCTGATCTATATCATGCAAAAGAGATTTTAACTTTTGCCGAAGCCTATAATCTAGTAGGCTTTCATCTTCCTGATCGGGCACCACGGGCACTCCACATGCAGACATACATTTTGAGCAAATCATATCACTCGACATGGATGGGTCAGTCGTGATTAATTTGATTTTCGCCCATCTTTTCATTACTGACATCGGGAATAGCTCTGTAAGAAATTGTCTTATTCTTGATGGTTTAGCAATATTAGACATTCTATGCATCTTGAGCTCTTCGGTAATATCTTTATGAGAAGGAAGATTGCCGACAGGGGACCACATTAGAAACATCAATGTTTCTGTAAAGCGGAGAAAAATTATTTCCTGCTCTGACAATTCCTTGTGCCCCACTTTTGCATGACGGCCATAAAAATGATCGTCTAAATGTGCTTTAATTCGTTTAAAATATTTCTTTTCAGCTTGTTCTTTAAAGTTGTCTACCATCGCTATCTGTTGATCAAGAAGATCTTCTGTAAAGGCTGTTTTTAGATCCTGAAATATTTTCCAAGCACTGCTATTTAAGTTTCCAGAAAACCGATTGCTAGTTGATGAATTCATTTTATTCATAGATTATTCGCCAAGAAACAGGTTCAAATTATCAGTAACAGAAAGATCTGGATTATAGGTATAATCCATTTCTGAAAGACAAAATAGAAGTGTTGAGTGGCTGATTTCATCCTCTAGCCAGGGCATCGGTGAAAAACCCAAAGTGATAAAATTTGATTTAACTCCTAATGGATTTGCATTGTTAATGTGACTTACGCTCACACCACTCTTATTAAGAATTTCAAGCAGACCCTTTACTTTATTCCAATATTGCTTCGTGTGGGATTGGATGTTTGGGACATTAAGATCAACAAAAAGAGTAACTCCTAAGGGACGCTCCTTGAAAAGCTCTAGGTTATTATAAAATAATTCTCCGAACAGTGCACCTGCCTGCCCCTTAAGAACAGACATTTTTTTGTCCTCTGGTAGTCTTGCCTCAAGGGCTCTTTTGAAGGACTTAAAATTGCCCGAGAATTTTAACTTTGATGAATCATCTGTTTTTATCAAACCTCTTTTTTTCATTTGCGCTGCTATCTGCTCAGAGTCATATCGGATGGTGATTTTAGGACTTATATTTCGCAACCAATTTGAAAGCCTGGGGAAGCTATATTCCAACTGTTCAAGCCCCCCTATCCGACCTAGGAATATTTGGTCTATTAGGTCATTTTGGGAAAACTTCAAGATTTGTTGTGTTGTTCGTCTCCGAATTTCATTTCGTTTGGGGACTTCAAAAGGACCAAGATCTGAGCCAAATCTTTCAATACTATCCCAGATTATTATTGTACGCTCATTAATGTTGCTAAAGAGATCAATATTCTCTACATCTTTGAAGAGAGAAAAACTACCATAAATTTCCTGCACAGCAGGGTTAGCTTCTAAATAGTGATTTACTAAAACATTTTTGCCAGAACCTTCTGCACCTTCTATTAGTGCGAGTCCATACAAATCTAAAGTTGAATCAAGAGTCTTCACTGCGACTGAGATATCAGTGTTGACATAGGGGAACTGCCCATCGCGGTGATGCATTGGACCATTATCTTGCATCATATTAGTTTTTATCATTCTATACTGTCCTTAATGGTTAGTCCTGAATTGATCAATACTTCTATATTCCCAACTATTTCGGTAATGCCTTTTTGAGATGTATCCATGATGTACTTTCCTCTTGTTTGGAAGATGGATCTAACCGCTTTTTGGAAGTCTAGATCATGATGAAGTTCTTTATCAAAGGTTGATCCGCTTTTTGTGCACAACCTCTCGGAGATGACATCATCAGAGGCCGTGAGGATAATATCAAGGTCTGCTCGCGGAGGAATGGCATTCTCAATAATACCACTGATTGTCATCCCTATCAGTAGCTCGTGATAAAGCTCGAGCGAGAGGGTCCACCGATCCAAAACTACCGGCCTCAATCTAGATTGATGCTCAATTTGTGTCCAGGATTCCCATAGAGCGCCAGTATAGAAGAAAAACCTTGCAAAATGGGACCTTTCAGGCTCTTCAAAAAACTCTCGAAGATGTTGGTAAGCGTTTGGTGGGGTCGGGATATAAACTCCGTCTAGCACTTGAGCGAGCTCCTTTGCTACTGAGGTTTTACCAGTACCATCAGCCCCCTCAATTGCGATAATCGGGTAACGTTTATTCTTACCAGAGTGGTTTCTTCCGTTTGAACCTTTTGATTTACAAGATGATAATATTGAGAGTGCCAATTTCAATACAGCAATCGAATCAGTTCCCCCGCTAGTTTCTCTGGAAAGCATTATCCCATTTGCCCCCTGTTTAAAGGCAAGGCTAATATCAGTAATTTCAGATCGGTTTGGGACACCTGTATCTGAGAAATTTTCTAAAAATTGAGTGCCGACGATAACAGGGGTGTTCATGTTGTGACAGACATGAATAATTTCTGCTTGCAGTCTGGGCAATTTCTCGATTGGTAATGCAAGACCTAGATCACCACGGGCGACCATTATAATATCACTTTCGCGCACAATATCGTGCAAGTTGTCCATGCTTTGCGATGTTTCAATCTTCGTTATGATACCCGGTGGAGAGTCTGAATAAATAGCTTGGAGTTGTTGCCTCGCGTCAGCAACATCAAGTGAAGTATTGCAGAATGAAAGCACCACAAAATTAGGTCTGGTGCCCATTCTTTTAAGCTTTTTGAGATATTGAATATCGGTGTCTCGAATCTGCTCAAATGAGATGATTGAATCAGGGAGGAAGACATTATTATTTGATTTTATCGGTTGACTTGCACTTAAGACAACACCCTTTATATGCTCGGTGACAGCTACAATTTTGATGACGATACTGCCATCACGAATTAATATCTTTTGATCAGCCTGTATGGATGTGATATACTTTGACAATCCTGGTAAAGGGATCTCACAGGAGTCGCGACTTTCTACAAGATCACGAATCACTACTCTATCTCCCGGAATATAATATTTTTCACTTTTTACCACACCAACTCTAGGTCTATTCGAGGGGAAGTCTGACATCACAACTAAGTTCACATTGTGATGTTTTTCAAATTGTCGAATAATTTTAAGCTGCTCCCAGTGATCCTGATTTCCGTATGCTAGAGGTTGGCGAAAATGCCTAATACCAAGAGATATTGCTTCATGAATCTTGTCTGTGTCCCCAAGTGCTGGACCAAGGGTTGCAGTAACTGAGAAACCACCTGTTTCGAAGTATTCTTTGTTCCTCAATGATTCAATATAAAACTGATCTCTCATTAGTGGTCACATCTTCAAAACACGGAGATTAGTTCAATAGAATTTTCATTGAAAGTCACTGTATCACCAGCGGACTTTCCAACAAAATGGTTGCCAATTGGAGAGTCGATACCCACCGGAAAATATAATTCACCACCAACTTCAACAGGATCAGTAAAAATGTACGCAGAAAAAAAGTAGTTGCGACCAATTGTTTTTACGATGCTTCCATGTTGAACCTTATCACTAACTGTGCTGGGGTTTATTGAAGATAGCAATGGAAGCTGACCCTTTTTTTCATCAATTTGCCGAGCAAAACCACTCACCCGCTGCTGAGCTTCCTCCTTAAAGCTATCATATCTTGATTCCATTGCCCCAATATGTTCATTTGCTTCACCTTGAGCTACATCCATTGCGTTAATCAATGAGTGCAATTGCTTGTTTAACTCCTCCTTGCAAATTATTAGGAGCCTTTCCTTAATTTCTACATTTGACATCATTTTGTCTCCTCCTCAATATCTCTAATCGTTCTCACCTTGACGTGAGCTTACCACCGGACATCAGTGCATCATGTATTTCTTTGTCAGTCGGGAATCTATTCATACACTTAAGCCGATTATCTGTTCGAACACCGCATGGCTGAATACTTCCGTCCAACCCTATCCTGACAGAATGTCTGCACCCCTCGAGGCATTTTGAGCGAAACAGGCAATTCGTGTTAGGGCAGGGGTTCTCTTGTTCTGCGTTTTTAATAATAATAACTGCCCCATTTGGCATAACGAATGTGTCCTGCTGGTAAGGATGGGATGAGGCAATATGGGATGCCGAACGTTTCTTTAGGTCAACTTTCAATGCATTCAGGGGTAGGTGGATATTTCGCGTATTCTCGTTTGGCAGGAGGTCGAAAATCTTGATTGGCACACCGCCCAACTCCGAAGATAATTCCTCAAGTTTTTGAATTTCGTCTTTTATTAATTTTGTATAAATTAAATTGATTTTTAACTCGATCGCCATTTTTGAAGCTGCATTCAATGTTTTGAGAACTTCATCGAAATTATTACGCCCAGAGTAATATTTGAAACGACCTGCCGAGAGTGAGTTCAAACTGATAGTTATAGAATTGAGTCCACAGTCTACTAAGTAGGGTAACATAGGTTTGAGTAAAACCCCATTGGAGGTCATGCTAACTCGATCCATTTCATGAATTTCATGAAGCGTCATGATCAAGTTGCCAAGTTCTTTTTCTCCAGATAATGTGGGCTCGCCATTCCCAGCAATTCGTGCAACAGCCTTAGGTGAATGTGATGAACGGATAACAGCGCTTACTATTCGAAGAATTTCTTCGTTGCTGATGGAAGTAAACTTCCCGTTAGAAAAATAATCGTTGTGACACCAAATGCAATCAAGGTTGCACCGTCTTCCGTTGATAGCAGCCCCTTTCGGAGCAGTCTTGTCAATTCGGAATCTTAAGCTGTCGTTGCTTCCCGAATTGGGGTTTGGTCCAACGTCCATAATAGGGTCGTTAGAATATGTTGTCTGCTGTTCTGGGCTTCTGTCGCTGAAATCTCGTAGTTCCAATTTATTCCCCTTTCAATTTCTACGAACAAGATGGACAGCAATTTTCAGGATGCATGAATTGACAAGCTTGTTGTCTACATAAGGCTTGAAACATGATTTTGAGTAGTATAATCTGCTATTTTATATAGTAGTAGCATTATTCTGGATATCTGCAAAAAAAAGTGGATACGGCATTCTGTATCCTGTCAGAACAAGTTAGAGCAATTAGTATAGAGCAATCTTTGTCACTGGGATTATCAAGGAGCATGTTTTAGTTTGATTGACATGATAAAGGTATTTGAATAATATGATTTTAGGTGCCCATTAAATTGCTTAGTGAAGTTTTTGTTGCAGTACTTGGAACAACACCCCAAGTTTTGACAGAATGCTTATATTATTATTACTCTGAGCATTATGGAGAAAAGCGATATTTTGACCAAATTGTAGTGATAACCACTGCTGCGGGCAATAAGGCTTTAATAGAAGGAATCATCTCTAAGTTTCGGATTCATGATCTTGAAAGTGAATTAGGCATTCCCAAAGGTACTATTCCCTTCACTCATGCAGACGTTCACCAAATTCATGATGAGAAAGGTGTACCACTTGTTGATATTCGATCAACAGAAGACAATCAGATAGCGACAGAGCAGATTTTCAGTATCATAAAATCAATCACCGATGATGCGAACACTAGACTAACTGCCACTGTAGCAGGGGGCAGAAAGACAATGAGCACTACCATGGCATTAGCTTATCAAATATTTGCCCGCCAACAGGATGAATTGATTCACATTATTACACACGATTCAAAATTTGGTGCACCAGAGTGGTATTTTCCTGATGATCCCAAAGACCGGACCCAACAACTAGATGTATCTAAGGTCTCCATTTTAAAAGTGGGTCGCTATCTTAAACGTAATCTTATTGGCAACCCTGATGAGCTTATGGCTGAAATACAAGATGGACTCAAGGGGTTAGTGCCCCTTACATCGGTAGTGGTGGGAAAGAGGACGTTAATTGTCAATGACCTTGATATCAGGCTCACACCTCGAATAGCTGCGATAATGAGATTTTTACTTAAACGCAGACTGGTCTCAAAATGTCCCAATAAATGTACTGGTTGCCTTGAATGTTGTGTTGACAGAAATGCGTTGATTGATGCTGCCAGGAGAGAACTTATTGACGAACTAGAAACCATTTCCGGGTCATACTCAGGACACTATTTGCGGTATAAGGAAAATAGAATTGCTGCAGATCACTATACAATAAACAATCGCCTTGATGAGGATATATCAAGGCAACGCTCCACAATCAGCAAATCAGCGATTCCATTTCAGAATAAGGAATTGTTGAAAATCAATAAAGTGTTTTCTGACCCAGCCAATCCTAAAAATTATCTAACTGGAATTCTAATTGATAAGGGTATTCTCACCATTAAAGCCTAAGCTATGATATTGAGATAACTTGTCGGTCGGAAGCACTACTTACCGCTTTGGATTGTAAAGCCCACAATAGCAGGAATTACAAAATCCATTAATTCAAATGACAACCTTGTTGAATTAATGGCGATGCATGTACTTGTCTATATTGCATCATAATGGCATACATTACGATAGCAAACGCAAGTTCAATAATATTTAAAAGTGATCTGAAACAGGTTGACTTAAAAAAGCAACTATATAAAATCCCCATATACTTCTTCAACACTTATGAGAAGAACGCTCTCTTAGCTTTTCAGGAGCTTTTGTTAGATCCAGAAAAATATTTCACTGAGATATATAAGCCCTACAGGGCAATTGACACCTATACGCTTGTTTTTGAAGGCAGACTCCCGGCATACCACAATGAATCTAGTTGCTCCAGATTGAACGCAGATTTTGAGAACTATGAAATCCCCGTTGAGATACAAGCGCAGGGCATCACAAAGGTTCAAGAGTTTAGGTTTTGGTTCAATCAGGTGAAGCATTTACTTGAAGCCCGCCCAGATGCATTTGTGGCCAGGATGCAGGCTAAATGGGGAATCCTTACGAATGTAAATGCCATCGTTTTGGAAAACTCTGGAAACACACAAATTGAAAATTACTCGATCCAGGATTTGGAGTCGAAAATTGACAATTTTATAAAGAATGCCGGAAGGTTCTACTATAGAGATGAAAAGACAAAATTAATTTTGAGCCAATACTCAAAATATGCATCTCTTTGGAAGAAGGAGGGTTCACTAAGGAACAATCAAACAGGATACTCAGATGCTGAGGTCAAGGACTTATTGGAATATTATGATAAAACATTTAAAAAGCCTATCAAACGAAATTTGTTGGAGTATTACAGATTAAAATTGAACCCGGATATTCAAATGGAGGGTTATCTACTAGAAAGACTAGGCTTTCGGCCGTGTAGTAAATGTCATCATAAAAAAAACACTACTGAAAATTTCTGAGAAAGCATTCTCTTGATCTCATCATTAGAAATAGCGACAAAGAATTTGGAGGCATCATGAATGATGTTGTGGTCTCTGGAGCATTTGATTGGGATCGGTCTTGGCCGAGAAAAAAAGGAGGCAAGTTTTATTGCTCACCATTCAGGTTAGCTTTTACCATCTCTAAGCCGGTGCCGCCTAGTGTGTGGCGGTTATTCAAGCGTCTTGGATACAGAGAGGTAACTGGTGAAAAAAAATCACCAAGATTTGTGAAAACGCTAGGGTTTTCGGTTGATGTGCTTGATGAAGTCAACCATTTTATATCTAGCTACCTTGAAGGGCATAAAATTGACGGGCAGAGTCCTGAAAGATTTTTAACATGGGAATTTCAGGGCAATTTTCTTAGGGGCGTTATGTATTATAAGCAGAGCTTGAAAAGGTATGGAGCCAGGCCAAATAAATAGAAAAAGTAAATTCGTTCTTCTCAAAACGGAGAAAATGATACACCGATCCTAGGTCCACAAGCAGAGCAAGGGAGGGTCCCAAAAATGTCTGTATATTTGACTCGACAAAAAAATGTTGGCGTGAAAAGCTGGACTTATGATAAGACGATCGCCATCCAATATTGCGGGAATCGTCCGTTTGAACTTGCATTAAGATTTGCAAATTGCTCACTTTTATGCGGGGCTTGTTTCGCATCTGGCTATTCTTGGGGCGACAGATATTCAGGCCATAAGAGGGTTTCCAAAGATATCCCGATAGAAGCAGTAGTCCAGGACTATGAAGCAATCCCACAACCGTCAAATAGCTCATACAATTGGCTGAGAATTCTTGGTGGTGAACCGCTCTTTTCAGATGAAAATATAAATTATCTGTTTGATTTTCTTACGCAGATAGCTCATACAGCAAGCAAGTTCAACAATGCAATCGTAATTCAAACAAATGGTATACACATAGGTAAAGGAAACACCAAAGTATTACGTGAACGACTAGCAGAACTCTATAAAATTGCCCCAGAATTATTCATGTCTATAGAGATCTCAATTAAGGGAACTAATCCACAAGAATTTGCTCTAATATCAAGATCAAAGCCTGAACTATATGATTTTAATATAAAAGCATACCATTTACTTAAGAATTTAGATCTTCCAAATCTTAGACCAACAATTGTGGCTGGTTTTGGAATCACTGAATCTTTCTTGCTCACGAATGGTAAATCTCAGAGACGAGTGGCAATCCTATCAAGAGCTAAAAAACCCATATACCATCCAGATCACTGGGACGAGAATTTTTCAACTCTATATCATGATTTCTTGGCTGATGAATCAAACCCCATCACGAATGCAGGTAGGATGCCAATGTATGGTATCGGAGATTCAGATGGTTGGCAGGAGAGGTCAAGAGAATTAGCATCCAGGCTATACAGGGATCAATTCCTTGATACCTATGCCCAACACACAAGTCCAGAGCTTGAGCAGTATTTTCAAGATATATTAGATAAATTCTTTTTGGTTGGCAATCAGGAATATTATTCAACCCTTACCAGAAACTAAGTGCTATAATTCCGTATATTTTGTAGCATTTCCCTTCGCTTTGGAAACAGGATATTTCTTAGCGTTCTTTTGTAACTTCTGATGAGCACATTCGATTGGATCAAGATGCATTGTTGAGCAAAAATCAAGCAGGTATATAAGTATATCACCAACTTCATCTTTGACCATTGAAAGGTTGTCAGAGTCAAGGTTTTTGCTTTCCTCATCGGTTAACCAGGTAAATATTTCAAGAAGCTCAGAAGCTTCAACTGATAACCCTACCGCTAAATTCTTCGGCGAGTGGAACTGTTCCCAATCCCGATCACGAATGAATTTCTTTAAATCAAGCTCTAAATGTTCTAATGTTTTGATCAATTAAGACCCTCCATTTCACGATAAATTCAATGAATAAACGTTTCGACCTTTTGTGCATCTTCCTTGAGCAATTTTGAAAAGGTCATTACGTTCCTATAATGCTTGTAACGATATTTACCGATTACCTCCCCAAGATTGAAGGGGGTAGAAAGCGGCTTGGTTTCTTCACAATCTATTATCCAATTCCAGCGACCAGGATTCCCAGGCCAAAGTGTTGCGATTTCGGAATCATTGGCGACCCTTGCACCAACATATCTCATAGTATATTGGATTTGCTTTTCACCCGAAACGCAATCACCCTTGTTTTTGCTCACCAATATTAATTCCCCAGGTTTAATCTCTTTAGGAATCCCCCTATAAGCATGCTTCTGGTTATGAATCACACTTTGGAATGTTGTTCCCGATGTTTTAAATAAATACATGTTATGTTTCCCTTCTCAGTAGATGTTAAATTTTGGCAAGACTGTTTCGCCCTAATCAGTATTGAACACGGTTATTATTTTTGAGCTGCATTCATTCGTTATTACAACCTTTGAGCGAGCCCTCTCGATTAGCCCAATCATTTTTTTGAGATCTTCAATCATTTGAATGGTAAGTTGACTATTTAGCCGGTAGCTCAACGCATCTCCTGCACATTCAATAGGCTCACCGTAACGGAAGATAAACTCAGTAATATCTATAGGTATGCCACGTTGTTGACTGCGAGTCAGGGCGTGATTAGACAGAATAGTCATTTTGGTATTCTCCTGTCTCGAAATAATTTTGAATGGCTTCGTAGGCATTATATAGCGTCTGAAGGCTGTAGCCAATATCACTGTAATAGGGGTCATTCGAAGGAAGAGCCTCTTTAAGTATTTCTTCCATATCTTCTAAGGCGGATATAGCATCATGAAATTTATCCTGGGCTTTTTTATAGGCTTCATGTTGCTGCTTTTGTTGCTTTTCCTGGGCATTGATCCACATGATAACAAGGTAGCTCACCACTGCATCCCTATTCAGTTCGAGGTTTTTGGATATCTTTGTTATTCTAGACGAAGCCTGTCTGCTCAGGAGATAAGATTTTCGTGTTGCTGTAATTTCAAGTTTGGTTAAAGTGTCAATCGTCTCAATGTTAAAGAGCTTGTCTACTACATTTTTTGACACGATTAGGTCAGACAAGTCTTCAAAGAGATCAATAAGCTTGTACCCCTTTCCGACAGCCTTAAACTGCTTAATTAATGTTTCTGGAATCCTAAACGTGGTTCTGATATTATCTTTCTTATTTCTCTCCCGTTGAACACGTGCTTGGTACTCACTTTCTGGAATGAACTCATTACCAACTAAATGGAAATCGGTTTCTACTTTTTTTGGCTTTACCATTAACGCCTCCTTTTGACGACAATAACATAATATGACTACAAAAGATGTGCAAGAAGTATTCATGTAGTCATTATATAATTATGCATCACTGGGAAATGTAAATTTTGACTTTAGTTGAAAGCCGAATACATGATGTGAAAGTATTATTTCAAATTGATTGTATGTCGATTCAATACCGACACCAACTGATTCTCAAGCAATTCAATATTGTACGTAATATCTCATAATTATCATTGTTAGCATTCTTGAGTATGGGCTTGGCCAGCTTAAACATGGCCACTGAGTCTATTCTATCAAGCACAACCAGGCGGTGACGACTGTTTTTTGCTTCTCGATACCTTTTTTTCAATTAACACAAAAAGCGCGCCTTCCATGGTAAATAACACTTGACATATAAACATTAGTGCCTATCTTGCGAAAAATAAGGACGCTTCAATGTATCTTAATTCCAACAACTGCCACATCAACAACCTAGCTCAGGAAATTATCCTCAAGCTAAAGGTGTCATCTCTATCAGCGGTAGAGTTAGCCAGGGAGCTGCATCCTGAACACCTGAAGGATTCACAAACACGACCAGGTTTACCTCTCAGACGTCTACTCCGATCCGGAAAGATCATTGGTTCCCGGCAAGTGAACGGTCGCTGGGTTGTGGATCTTATTGCTGCATATAAAAAGGTCTGCAGCGTGAGCGATGTTCAACAGATATGTGGTTATAGTAATCCTAAATCGATCTACGATCGTGTCCACGATCAACAGATACCATTCCATATATGGACAACCTCATACAAGGATGAAAATCTCGAGCAAATATATTTTATCGAAGACGAGATTCGCTCATGGATTGATGGCGATCGACATGGGGATGTGATATCCGAATATCACGCTGAGGATGATTCCACGGACGAAATAAGGCGGATCAAAAAGATTCGAGAGGCTTTACCTGAAAATTTGAGGCACGATCTTGACTTCATCTTACAGACACATAATAAGAAGAGTACTCCCGAGGTAACCTTTACAATACCGGAAGGAAGCAATCGCATTACTTCGAGAGATGTGCAAAATGGAATTGTACGGATAACTCGCGGTATTAAGCCGTTCTTCCCACAAGGAACGCAAATCATAAATGTTGACATCGACGGTGATTCGCACCCAGTTAAGTTTCAAGATCGAGAGGGTGGCGACCGTGCTCGATCTCACGTGTTGCACCTTGGAAGAGACTTGATTATGGCTCTTCAATTAGAGGCGGGTTCATTAATCAATGTACGCAAAATCTCTGAGACTCACTTTGAGTTCAACAACAAAGCATCTGGTAACCGGACTTATCAAAAAACAAACAAGAACAGGAACTTCATGGTGATAGAGGAATCGATTACAAGCACGATGGAATTACCTGGCAACGAAGATTTTCGACTTGTTGGCACTTTAGGCGAACTCCTGGACAACGGATTGCCAGCAATGGATGATCTTCTGTCGTGTGGTAATTATAGGATACAAACCCCAGATAATTACAGGCCAGGCTATTTGGATGTGAATACTTCAAGACAGGCTGGTAATGTTGTAAACCCCTGGGCAATTGAGCGACTAAAGGAAAAATGGGTACCAGAGGCGACAATAGTCTACATCGGCTTAGCAGGCGCACGTTCACGCCGTACCCTTCGGCGACGCCTGATGGACCTCATAAGGCATGGTAGAGGTCAAACAACAGACAGGGGTCCTCACAAGGGTGGTGAGATACTCTGGCAGTTAAAAGGATTTGAGATGTTCACCTTATGGGTATCGCCAACAGGCGATCCACCAATACCACGCAAACTGGAGCGTCAGTATTTGGCAGATTTTGTGCGCAAATATGGTAAGCTCCCATTCGCTAATCGCCAATTTTAAGGGAGAGCAGGAAATTTCTTATGTTGAACATACAAAAAATCACTGCTTGCGGAGTAACTGTGGAAACTATTGAATTGATAACGCCGTTAATCCTAGCTGCGAATACAATCAGGGGGGATGGTGGTGAAGTCTATGATGGACTTTGGACAAACCTGCACAATTGCATATTTATTGATAGCTATGGAAAAGAGGTCTCCTTCGGTGAAATCGCTTGCCAGGAGATGTTTCTGTTCAAAGGTATTGACGTTCCGGTTTACACAAACGATGACCCGCGTTGTGAGGAAATCGCAAGTGAGATTTTAGAAAACGTTTTTGACGAATCCGAAATTGTGTGGAATTAGTTTTTTCTAAAAGGAGGGTACGATGAGTAAAGAGTTCAATATTCCAGTCGACGACAATGAAATCACTGTAGAAGACATTGAAAAAAAATGTTTACGAATAACAGTAAGCAACAAGGAACACTTTCCAACAAAAGATTGCGAAATTACGATTCGGATTGGTGCAGCTGAAACCAGGAAGCGGTATAAATACATAAAAAATAAGTCATCGAAAATATATCTGGGTACTGAGTGGATGAATCGTTTAGGTGTGGAAGCTTTTGGCTCGGTGAAGATTTTAAAGGAAGGCTATAAACAGTACAGAATGTCCGTATAAATAAATTTGCTTGTCGTGTTGTTTGTTGTTGTTGGAAGAGCCCTGGTGATTTACCGGGGCTTCTTTTTTCAAGCTAGCCGTATGACATGACGGTCTATTTGGCTACACCAATTGATGGTCGATCAGTTGGTTAGTGGTATAACAACTGACGGACAATCAAAGAATAGGACCGTAAACTCTCGGGGCTTCAACGTCTTAGATCTATTGCTATACAATATGGCCAATAGGCTCGTGGCCAAGGCTGAGCAATTTTTGAAGTTGCTCAAATTGGTTCGAGCATGATAATAGGTATCTCTTTAATAAACCCTCGTCCAAGAGTGTGGACCACTTCTGCAACACGGAAATGTAATTCTTCCTCTTGCCCATCAAATGTATGGGGGGACAGAATTACTGTTTCGTCAATTCGTGGGATATCATTGCTGTTAATGTGAATATCAGCCTGGCCTTTGATATCAATGAAGTATGCCAAAATTCACTCTCTTAAGTCGCTATTCATTCAGACGGCCATCCATTGCCGTCTAAATAGTCTCGGAGGTCATTCCCTATATCAAAGAGTGACTCCGAGGCTTGGAGCAAAGAGATCTCAACACTAGGCGGATAATATCCCAAAGCTTTTTTGAAGCTCTTATGTATTGAGTCGCATTTAAGTGCAATCTCACCAACCTGTGAGGCCAGTACTTCAATCACCTTATATTCATAATCATCTGCGTGTTTCAGGTTCTTGTTTAAAAGGTTTGTACAAACATGAAAAAGCACGGAGATATCAACATTGTGCTTCTGGGCTATTTCAGAGAACTTTTTAACTGCACTGGGCGTAACCTTTAAGGTGGTCTTCCGAAACCCAGCCATTTTGAAATCTACTGCTGCATCGAGAGCAGTATCATCAACTATGTCACTAATTAGTAGTAATCTCCAGATTACATCAGCTATACTCATCTGTCGTTCTTCACTAATCTTGGTTATAGTTTTCAATGTTTTACTACAAATCTCGATATCCTGTGGTAAGCGCTTTAGGGATCTACCACCGAGTAGATCCTTAAGGTAGTCATTGTTTTTAATTATATACGATTCATCGACTTTGAGGTGTTCGTTCAAGGTTGTTTCCATCGGATTGCACTTTCTTTGTTAATTGCTAAGACCCGACTCTTCTAAGGGACATACCAAAGCCCTCGTTTTGAACAAGGTCGGGGAAATCTTGTTCAAGACGTTTAATGTTTAAGCGCGTATAAATTTCGGTGGTCGTGATTGAAGCATGGCCCAACAAACGTGATACTTCATATATATCTCTGGTTAAGAGGTACTTTCTTACTGCCGCTGTATGGCGCAAGTGGTGCAGATGACGATTTGTTATGCCTGCTGCTCGGGCTGCAGTGAGAAATTGGCGAGAATAGTAATTTATCTCATGGGTTCTCTGCTGATTATGCCTATATCCAAGTTTGTACGGTTTAGCCTGCTCTCGGAGGTGTGTGGTGGAGCGCATCTCCAGGACAATTTCTTTCATCCTTGAGGTAAGAAAAATATCCCGAGTTCGCTTTCCCTTTGCGGTATCTGCCTTGACTGTTAAAAAGTTGCCATTGATTTCTGCATAGAATGGTTCAGCTAATCGGCACCCACTCTCTCTATAGAACCACCAAGCACGGGAAAAGCAGTCCTCAGAATTGTCACAGATAGCCTCAAACTGTTGATTTGACAGGTAGACAGGATCCTGAGTAGGTACGAGTACGAACTTGATTTTTGGAATCTTTGCAATTAAATCCCGATCCAATCCCCAACTGAAGAAGGTTTTAAGGGTTCTCAGGATGATGTTCAACGTCGAGGGGGACAGTGAATCCATATACGCAATTTTGAACTGATCAATTTGACTGGTTCCAATTTTATTAAGTATGAAGTTCTCACCAATTATTTGTGCAAATTTATTCAAACCATACTCATAGTTTTCAAGTGTACTTTTGCGTATCCGATCAGCTTTTCGTGCTACCAGGTATTTTTCTATTGCATCAGTGAGAGTTATAGAAGGTTTCTCACCTCCAACGGTTTTCTGCAACCAAGAAAAGTCTACTTCAAGACCGAACTTAATTTCCTCTTCTCTAGGCTTAATTTCCCGGATCCGTAGTAAGGCTAATTTATGATCTTGGCCAAGAGGGATTTTTACTTCCTGTGGACTTAAGCTTTTGTCACGAATAATCCTGTAGTAATGATTTTTCCCCTGAATTCTATGACTTCCCATTGTATTTCCTTGTGTAAATACTGTATGAGAAGAAGGGTAAACAAGATATTGACTGATACAATCGGATCATGATTTTATACAATCGAAAAAGAGTGAAATTATCTTCCTGATTTTGTGTGAGATCTATCATGAACTGAAAAGAGTCCCTTGTCGAGTCTCTGCTGAAATACGATTTTTTGCAATTTCACAGAGCCGTACGTCTGATTCAGTTATTATGCAGCTCCGTCCCTCGATTTTTGCTGCTACAAGAGAATCACCAGTATGACCAAAAGGATCAACAACTAAATCTCCAGGATTGCTGTACACCCTAATCAATGTTCGCAAAATGCTTATTGGTGGAACAGGAGGTATATTCTCATCACACTGAAGGTTAGATGTTGGGGTGCCTTGATCCCTTAGAAGAGTCGGAATCCAGCTGTGTTTTGATGGTACTGAATCCATCTTATTCATCCACATATCAGATCCGTCATGATGATTACCGAGACTGGCTGATAGAGGATTGAATGTCAACCTAGAACTATGAGTATCTCGAAATTTAAGGATTTCAATATGCTCAACGTCGGGTACTGGATGCTCATTACTAGTTGGCGCTGTCACGGGTAGCTGCCAAACATGGAACCAATGCATCTCAAATTCAAATAGGGACCAAATAATATCCTTAACAGCAGTTAAACTTCCAAATTGTATCCACAAACCCTCTGGCTTTAGAATTCTTTCTATCTGTTTCTCAAATGTAGGATCTACACATTCCTTTTGTATGCCTGGAGGCTTAATCAAATCCATTACATTGCTTGGTGTTCTCATAATAAGGAGATCAACAGAATGATCCTTAATGGCATGTACTTCCTTCAAAAACTCACCGTTAATGGCTTTATGCATCATGGATGTCTCCATTTTCGCGAAATAGATTAGCCATCTTTCCCCGCCAGACGATAAGCTGCCCCTGGTTACCTGGCATTTTGAGGGTGTCAACAATTCCTCGTTTTTTTAATTTGTCCAAGAGTGTTCGAACGTGTGACTTCCGAACTCCGCCGCCGGTTCGGTCTGCCAGCGATTGGATCGAGCAGATAAAGCTTCCAGGATAGATTTTAATATTATCCCATTGTTTTGTACGGGTGTTCGTAAGTGCGATTGCTCCAATGAAAGCGCGAAACTCTGAGTCATTTAGCGTTATAAACTGGTTAACAGTTCGCAAAAATGTTTGTAGCGCTGTATTTGAAGTATCCGTGTTTGTGATGTTTTGTTTATGCCTATACACAGACTTGAGCATCGTTTTAAACCAAATCGTTTCAGAAATTGGAGGGTCATTCAACCGATTCCACATAATCAAGTCAACATGACACTTACTTAAGGAACGCCCTCCATCTCGATAGGCTCGGGCAATTCTAAATGCGGTATTATGACGATCGCCATTGTCTGCACCTTGTCGGATTAAGGCTTCTATTTGACTCTCAGTAACTACTTTAGTCGTATCCACTATATTGAGCCAATAGGCGTGTAAGTCATCATTAATTGGCAGCTCAGAGGGTTTTATTAGCCAGTCATAATTAGGCCGGGGGTTTTTCGCGAGTGCCTTTATTTCTTTGATAGAAAGATTATCAATTTCGGCAGATGATAATGGAATTTTGAAGGATTTAGTTGTCTCGTGCTGTGAATTTATCAGCCGCACAAAACGGTGTGGTGAAAACGCATTGATATCATGGTATTTCTCTATTTCAAGCCCCTCTACCAATATTTGCGCGAGTCTTTTAAAATATGGTTCAGGTGAAATCATCGGAGCAAAACTGAATAGCCTTGTAGGGATTCCAACTTCAAAACCCTTTCTACCTGTGTAGCAAATACGAATGGTATTGAGGTACAACCCGTACTCAACGACAAGAAGCTGGAGGAAATCTTGCAAAGCAAGATGCAGAGGACGAAGGTTTTTGGGATTGCAATCGAAGTCGAACCAGAGATACTCAGAAAAAGCAGGTCCGCGCCAGTCGGCGAATCGATTGCCCGAGTCTATGAAATCCTTAAAATTGGAACCGTACTTAAAAGTTGAAATATAAGCCGGCCCTACCTTTTTTGGAGGGAGAAAGTAACAGTCGCGAACCGTGTAAGATTTGAAATCTTCCGTGAACAAGACCCAGCGGTATTCGGAGTTATTCATTGGCCTAAATTCCGGATTTGTTCTAGCTGAAGTTGTGTGAGGGGGAAATTCTGAAATTCCAACTGGAAGGCAACAAGCCATGATTCATGAAATCGATAACTACCCCCGGGTTTCGAATATTGGATTTTCTTTGTGTTAATAATGCGTGAAAGAGTTCTACGGCTGATCCCAAGAAAATCGCAAGCTTGCTTTGAGTTATAAAAGATGTGGTTGTTTTGCATAGATAAGTCCTCATGTTGGCTGGTATTTTAGAGCAAACATGGGGAGTGGCTATCTATTGGCTTGGAAAACTCGTTTATTTAAAAATCCGATTAAATAAAAGCGGCCTTTGGAATTATGGCATGGTGTTAAATTAGAATATTGTGATAAAATCTAAACCTGATGGAGTATCGTCAAATTTTGTTAGGCGAAGTTGATCTAATAACCGTCCATAAATTAGGCTATCGGAACCCGCTTCACTTTTATCATTACCAAAAAGATCTGGGAACAAATCTCTTCTGCGTTCAAGTCTTTTGATAATACTTGTCATCACATCTGCTAGTATTTCATGTGATTTGTCTTCATTTTGGGTAATTCGGCACAATTCATCAAAAACTTGTACAAAAGGTAAATACTTTGAATTTACACCGTAGATTTTTGAAGCACATTTGAAGCGATGCTGTAAATTTTTCCAAAACACATAGGACACCCACTTATTTTCACCGAAAACATTATTATCAAAGAGAGTATTAATCGCAGTTGATATACTTGTCGCTCGCTCTTTCTTGCTTTTAATAATTCCTTGGAGTGTAGGGAGATATAAAACTGAAACCGCAAAGTGGCATAACCAGTAGTAACTTTGAATTCTGCTCCTCTCATCAGTGAAGCTAGAGAGTTCGATCACGATTTTATCATCAAATAGTTTCTCAAAAACTGAATTGTCTATTGCTGGGAACTGATTACTCAAATGTGGGTGTGGTCGTCTTAACCCAGTACCAAGGGCCTTGGCGGCCAATATAAATCCTTTTGTTGTAGACAGAGGATAAATAGAATGGTCTCTTCGCTTCGCCGCAGTGAATGGAATAAAAAATCCGGTTAGATCCTCATCAAGGGACAATTTTTTAGAAAGTGGTTTGAAACTACTACCGCTATAGGCCTCACTCAAAGCTGCTTGTATATCTTCTTTCTCCAAAAGAAGGTTTTTGTCAAACATTCGATCAATATCTTTTTCCCCATCAAAATAGCTTCTATACAACTGCCCCCCTAAAAAACGCTCTCCAACTTTAGTCCCCTTGTAGTGCAACTTGCCGGTCATAATCTTTCTCCTAATCGATTCCAGGGTGTATGCATTGATTTACTATATTAAAGATAAATATTAAGGTCTGATGTCCTAGATAAGAACAAAGTTGAACGAGAGTTAGGGGTTATAGAAATGCAAAAACAGTAAAATTTAGACATATTCTCTATAGAATTTTTACATAAAACAAAGCAGACCACCATGGTGCTTAATTATCAGCAAGGCTGTACCTGCTAAAAGCTATGTCTGATATTACACCTCACTCCCCATGACAAAAAAAATCATGAACACTTTCTTTATGGCAAAAGCTCCTGTCTCATTTATTAATCTGAGTTAAATGCAATACGATTTGAAGATCCACAATTATTAGAGTTTCTATCCAACAGTCAAAAGAATTAAGTTTTAGGTGATGAGACAATCATCTCTTCACACGGACCCTTCTAAGTATGTGCAGCTTGTTATAAGTAACTTTCCCAAAGAGATAAGGGTGTTTCCCATAAACCATCAAAAAACAATGCTATAAAGGATGCGCTTATGTGCACTTGATTGATCTATCAGTGTTCAAAATAATTTGACGATTTGGATAAGAATTTAGGGTCCTTTGCCCAGGTTTGTTTATGTGGAATTTATTGGTGGAATATTTGCATAAAGGCTCCAACTAAAAAAAAGAGAATGCGGGAGCACTCTCTTTTAATCCTCTATTAAATTATACGATCACCAGGTTCGTTAAAATCTTGCTCATCGATTCTACTTACGATTCTCTCCATCTCATTCCTGGCCTGTTTTGCAAGCCCAAGATCATCTTTGGAAGCAATGCCATCAATTCCGATATCTACTTCAGCCCAGCGATAACCATTCTTCTTCACGTCTTTTAAACAGAAGGTAGTATTTACAGCAACAACTGGGAGGTTAGAGCGCTGGAGCTTTTTCTTGTGCAAGTTCCAGTGTTTGATGGATGTAGGACTCAAATTGAATATCAGTGGCTTTACCGCACCGCCTATCTTACTTAACAACAATAAACGTACTTTAGGTTTGCAATCACCACCAATAGCACCTTGTTCACATCCATGACATTGTTCACTCACGGGATCATGAACAATGGGCTTGTTGTTGATAGCTGAGCAAGTTGGAGTTTGAGCATCACCCTTCCAGTATGCTCTGATATACTGTTCAGCGAAGACTACTGCTGAGATTTTATTCCCGGGAAGTAGAGTCTCGTCAGTACTTTCATCTAGATAGCTTTCGCCAAGATCTATGTACATCTGATGCTTCCCATTATCCTTATGATCAATCCGAATACGGGGAAGGTCAAAGTGATTTGTTTCCACCTGTAGACCCTGAACCTCCTCTTCAAAATCCCAACCAGCCTCAGCCAGTGATTTCTGAACTTCGGTTTGTTCTGTTAGTGTCGTTTCCATATAGTTTCCTTTCATTAGTTAGCTAGTTCAAGCTCTCTTAAGCGACTCTGAGCTTTACTGGTGAGTGAAGTTGATACACTGGTCTGCCTAGACAGACATTGCTCCTTAAATGAGCAGATTAGACAGCCATTTGTATTGGGGAAGTGCCAGTCTTTGAGCATAACTTTCAACAAAGCCAAAGTTTCCTTTCGGAAATGTCGCAAGTCTTGGAGGCTCTTCCGCGTGCGTAGCATGGGATCACCCTTTTCATCACCTGCTTTTCCGTTCACAGTTGTCCGTTTTCGGATCTCATGAGCCCGTAGGAAGTAGATGTTTGAGGAATCCGCAAGTATCGATGGTCTCACCCACTGACCATCTACCTCTATCTCGCCAAATCGAAGCGCATAAGTATACAGGTTTAGCTGCCAGTCGTTTTGGAGTGATGCCGGATGGGGACGTTGTTTTGAACTTTTAAAGTCCAACAACTCTATTTTCCCATTAGGGTGTTTTCGTACTTGGTCGATGGTGCCAGTAAAACGATAGCCTCCAATATTCACCCGAAATGGACATTCCGAGAAGAGTGCAATTGCATTTCGATTTTCAGAAAAGCTCTGGTAACCAGCCAGAATTTCAACTGCATTCCTGGTGAACAACTCCAGCTCGTGTTTACGATCTCCTCTCCAATAAACTGGTATGTGAGCTTCCCCTGGTTTGTCAAACTCATAATGGTGAAATGATTTTTCATACATCTTCTCAAAATCCAAGTACCAGCCTTCCATATGCATCATATAGATCACCGCATGCAAGGCAGAGCCATGCAGGGCAGCAGGGTGTCTGGAACTGGGTTTAAGTTTGTCTATATGACGATACTTGAACATTAACGGACACATTAGGAAATCCTTGACCGTTGATTGCCGGAGTTCAATTTTGTCCAAGATCTCAGCTTTTTTCATCATAATCATCACCCTCCCTTTCTCCACACCGGGTAATCCAGTCTACCAGTTCCTCCAGAAGAACAACAGCTGTCATAATGAGAAGCTTTATTCGCTCCGCACTCATGTTGTCACCAGATCTGAACCCAAGGAGTGATGCTTGACCAAGCGGTGAAGGTCTAGGTGCTTCTCAAGGATGTTCCGGGGTGGTGAGGTCTTGAGGGCCTCTGTGATGGCATTGTAGCAGCTCCACAAGGATCGAGGCTCGAAGTCAACATGAGAGGGCTCAAGCCATTCTTTCTTGGCAACAGGGACTTGCCGGGGTGAAATGATACCGTGACCGTAGGTCAGCCCCAGAAGGCGGAAAGCATCATCGTCAGAAAGGGGAATCTCTTGCATCCTCTTGGCATCCTCTCGGACCTGGAAATAGGCTGATCTTGATTTGAAGATAGTTGAGATAGCCATTTGTTCTATGTCGTTTTGGACATTGAGTGTATGCTTACGCAAAACCGTAATGTCTCCGGTTAGGGCGAGGTTGTCACAAACGAAAACAGATGCTCCCGCAGCGATCCCGATTGACAAAGTGCGGTCGTAGCTGTTTCTGAATCCGATAGATAGCCCAAGGTTTTCATCACTATTTTTGTAGGTATGAACTCCAAACATCTGCTGTCCGTATCGGGCCAGGCCGAAATCGCTTTTTACATGTGCGAATCCAGATAATAGTGAGTTCGCCAGATCTGATAGCATGTTGGCCAAATCTTGATGGCCAACAGGTTGATAGGATTTGGTAGCCCTAGGTAATGGCACTTTAGCCAAATCTTCAAGTTGTGCGGATTCTGCTCCGCAATGCAGTAGTAAGGCCATGTGAGGCCTCCTTCCTTTTTTAAAGGTGAATTGGTTGTATACCTCTCTTTAGGAGGAGCTAAACGGATTTCCTGAACTTACAGAGAGGGGGCTTTGCAGGAGGAAAGATTCCTCCTCTTCACCATTCATATACCCGAAAAGAGGCTAATATTTCAGTTTGGGGAGGGCTCGATAGTATTGACTGTTGATCAATTGGTTGTTCCCTTGCAGGAGGGAATGGCAACACTATATTCAGGCGTCGTCATTTAACTCAATTGCCGCGACGTAAAAGAAGGAGCTAAACTGGGAGCAAGGT
>Ga0233430_1001577_pt1 | contig 30964 bp, 18 predicted proteins | sample SI_118_April2016_2_FD_179883 | JGI IMG/M metagenome (GOLD analysis project Ga0233430, IMG submission 179883) | Seawater microbial communities from Saanich Inlet, British Columbia, Canada - SI_118_April2016_150_MG | ecosystem: Environmental > Aquatic > Marine > Inlet | place: Canada: British... | reverse complement strand
TTGACCTTAACTCTCAGTCCCAATCCCACGGTTGAAAGCGATCTGATGCATTTCCTCGACGCCTTACAGAAACAGGCGTAAATTCAAACACACATTTCAAGGGCTTTTTTTGCAACATTAGGGTATAATCAAAGGCTCCATAGATGCAGGTGGAGAAATTCTACCCTCTGTAGAAACTCAGGATACCATCAAACATCTGCGTCGTAGTCACGATTTTGCTCGCCGTCTGTTGTTTAGTCCCGATATTTTAGAAGAAGAAGCGCGAAAACACCTAGTTGATAGAGAGACGGAAAACACTCTCAGAGCATTGGTGAATGCATTAAGGGTACCTATTGCTGGGCGATCCACCCGACATACCATCACCAACTGGGGTACCGAACATCTATATCCCTACATCGGAGAGCTCATCCATTACGATGCGGTCAATCGAAGGGGGCGTCCCCATATAGAGCAGTACCGCTATAGAGGAGCTGGAGGTCTAGCGCATAAGATCCTCCGAACAGATGGAGATATCCAGCGCCTAAATGCAACACGCAGTGCATTGAGTGACATGATGGGGGAATCCCATACCGCTCTTGGCAAGTTGTTTGAAACGTTATTGAAGCTGGATGGGGATCGAGACACGGAAGCCCATTCGGATGAGCGAGAGCGGGATTCAGCAATCGTTCTGAACACGCCATGGGTGGAACTATTGCGCTCGGGGGTACACAATATCGTCGTTCGGGATAGCTATGTGCCTGCCAAGAGATTCGAAGCTCTCATGCATTGGGTGCCGTACTGCATTGCTCTTCACCAATTGGATATTGCGGCAGATGTGCTGGGAAAGGAAGGTCCCGCCATTCCCGTTGATTTCCGTGATACCACTAATCCCATCCGCCAATGGTCGCAAAGCGTATTGGATATCTCCAAGACATACATCTATAGAGCTTTGGAAGAAAAAGCTCGAGAAAATCCGGAAACCGTGGAGCTTCTATATCAACCTACTCAGAATTGGCGAAAGACTTGTCGCGGTTTTTTCAACAGCACATTGGCCGAAGTCGGTGCTCTCAATGCACCGGTAGGTAAACAACACTTCAGTTTGAAGCTTGCCCTGCTTGAGGCGATGGTACCGGCCATGCTTGCGCCAGAAGAGAAAGTTCCATTCGAGTATTTCTGTCGGAATATTCTCTTTGAGCGCATGCGTTTGGTGATAGACGAAAAGTCAGCCGAACAAACGCCTATGGGTGACAAAATCGATCTCACTGATTTCCAAGAGAACAAAGAGGCCTTCGCGGATCAATTGAAGGCATTGGGCATGCTGGTCGAATATTCGGATGCGACGCGCATGGTGGGAGGAGAAATATCGTGACACATCGTGAGGAAATCATTGGAAAGGCCGTTGGCGGCGAAATCGCCGACCAACTCTGTGTCGGTTTTACAGGAGACAGTTTCCCTGCTATAGTGGTTGTCAATTTCAAACCGACTGAAATCAACCACATCGTTCCTATGATCTCTGATATTGTCTTGGACAAGAACAAAGGCCCGGTTAAGATTGTGGTCACTGCCAAGAAACCATGGCCAGGCTTGTCTGAATCCTATTTCCTCTCTCCTGACGAGACCTCTACCAGCTTCCGAAATAATAACGAATCCGGGCTGGTCATCATAGAATATGATCCTCAAAGCGATCGTCAGGGCTTGAGAAATATGAAAGTCCTCAACGATAGTACGTTGCTGACCAGTGGTAGAGAAGAAAATCACGGATTGAGGCGATTGCTGGAGAATACGTGGACTATTTACAGCACTCCCGGAGACAGATTGTCCTCTGTATTAGCGTTAGCCATCTTTGATATTCACAAGTTTCTCAGTCGCAGGCGCACCATCTCGCTCAGAGATTGGGTCAACTTCTTGGAAGAATGCTGTATACGCCTGACGGCAGAACGCAGGGCGTGGGAAAGTGAAGAGATCCGTTGCATGGTGGGTAGTTCACTGTTTCGTTTGGGTCTGTTTCCCGATCCCATGCTGTTCACGCACCGTGAGGCTAGGCTAGATCGCCGCATTGAGCAGAACAGCAACTTTTCTCGTCCCCCCCGCAATGCCAGTGGTAGAGAGGTGAACGAGGATGATCTCCTGCAAGATATTGCTCGAACCCAATTCCATGACGAGGATGGGAAGCCCCTGCCCAAAAAGGAAATAGAACGCTTACAAAAAGCAGCACATGAAATCGTTGAACCCATACAGGAGTGCGACTATTCCACGATAACCTTTGATCAATGGAAGCAGATATTCGACAAGGAACGGAATAGAGCCAAGTTGGGTGACCAGGTTTATGATCATATAGAACGACGTTCCCCGGAGCGAATAGACGAGCTCGATGCCCTTGATTACAGAGATCGCCTCAACGAAGAAGATCAAGAAGCGGCTAATGAGTTTGCACGAATGGTCGCTGATGGTTCAGAGGCTTTGTTCGACCTATTAGATCGACGTTTACAACGGCGCATAGAGAAAGCTGCTGCTCCTAGGGTTTCTATTGAGACGGATCCGCTTCGTGCATTGCTCTATGCTATCCATCGCTTCCTAGATGCACCCGATCCAGAGAATGGTGATACACTGCCATCCGTCGTGTTGTCCGTGGATAATCTACGGGTTGGTGAAGGGAAGTTGTCTCTTCATCTGTTCCGGTGGCTCTATCGGAAAACACTTCTCGACATTGTGGTGGAGACTGAAGAAAGCAATGTAGGCTACAAGCTGTCTCTGGATCGTTCCCTTACCGAAGCGCCGAAACGTTTAGAAGATGTGTTGAGTGCACCCAAGGGGAATGGAGAAGATGATGACGGCGATGACCTACCTCTTCAATGGAAAGAACTCCGCTTTGTACTGCAACTGAGTAATGGTGGTGAAGTGCTGCATCGGTTCGTGTGGCGTCCTATGGATGATCCCGGTATAGTCGCATTCGTCCGCCTTATTCAATCCATACAGCCTGTCGTCCATGTGTCTGACGTGGATGAGGATTCTTTGGATAGCTGGGCGGAAAAGAGCCTTGATGTCCGAGCGGATATCAAAGGAGTAGAATTAGAACCTGGTTCTCCTGGAGACCCTGTTGAACAATGGTTGGGCATTCGAGCGGAGATGTTCCAAACATGGGCAATTGAAGGTATGTCGGTCCAGAGCATTGACGAATATCTCCAAGGATGGGTAGCTCTACTCCACGAAATCAGAAACGATTCACGGTATGTTCCCAACGGCAGTACGCCTAATGATACACTCACCGCTTTTCTGCGTATGGACACTTTTGTTGGGAAAGGTGACAAATACGCCCAATTGGCGACACATCCGTTACGACTCCGATGGATCGCGCGGCATTTTGAGGAGATGCATGGAAAGATCGTCCGCGTCTTGGAGAGAGTTCTTGATCTCAATTCAATCAATCCCTCGTTCTTTTTTGATCACCTCGCTCGCGTATCTCCTCACAAGCAACCACCAGTGTATTGTCCCAGAGATGGTGTCCTTGCTGTATCTACCCGCGAGTTTGGATGGCATGAAGAGTTCTCTCTAATCAGTCGTGACAATGCGGTATCGAACGATTGGGTATCCGAAGTAGACGATGCTTCGATTAAAGAGATCGCTTCTGCCGTCCATACCTACTTGAGTTCATTCCCCCATAAAATCGACGGTCTATCTCTTCTGCTCTTATCGCATGATGGTGAATCTAGAGCAATACGCCGGTTAGTGAATACCATCCGTCAGCGCGATTATTCCTCAATTCGTTTGAACCTCCATATCGCAGCGCCTAGAGATCGACATAGTGAAATCGCCCGGGATCTGTCCGAATTGGAGACGATGGAAGATCGCGACTCGAGGCTCATGCCCCCTCTGAGAATTCATCTCCATCCTTGGGTTGAAGATGCTGCTTCCTCCTTGTTTGAAATGCTGGAGCACGAAATTGATATCGCTGTAGTACCGAATTATTTCGGGATTAATACGCTTGCACGAGAAAACACATTTGGTTCCAGAGATGGGCGGGAGGGGCGTTTCAATCCTTGGATAGACAAGACAAGCCATACCGAAAGCACAGACCCAGATCGTCCCACGATTAACGTTACGAAAGTGCTCTTACCTGATACACGAGATGACCTTTTGGATACGTGGTCTACCCTCAATGTTTGGCACTATCGAAACGGTCCGGTATCTACGCAGTCCGACAACATCGATTACTTCACGCTCCAGGTTCGTTTTGACACTAACCGTGAACTCTTTTCCCGATTACACGATATCGCCCATTGGGTCGTGACACTGGATGCTTTTATCGGCCGAGATCAAGTCGAATCACTGAGTGAACATCCCGATATCATTACGGTGAAGCCGGATATCGGGAAAAATGACATGTATACCTTGATCGTCAGTTCTAGCACTGGTCAGAGTTTTGTCAAACGACGGTTGGCCAAAAGGCTGCAGAAAGATCTGAACTTACAGATCGGTAATATCGATCAAGCGGTAGATCGGCTGTATACCCTTTCTCGTAATGCTACTCCTGGTCTGGTGCTTAGAGCTTTAGGATTGGGACATGCGACTCAGGAAATACTGGGGTTGATCACCTCCCGTCATGCCGTTTGTGAGCATCTTCCTAAGTGTCGGGATACTGTATTTGAAGCATGGTTGAATCTGGACGAACATATGGACTGGTTCGGGGGGGCACAACAACCGCGGGCAGACATGGTGAGGTTGTTGGGGGTACGTGAAAACAACGGTTCCAAATTACGTTTGAAAGTGCAAGTTATCGAATCCAAGTTTCGTGAACACGAGGATGTGAGTCATGCTGATCAACAAGTAGAACGCACTATGGCTCTTCTCAAAGATGCCTTGGAAGAGAAGAATGACAACCAAGACGAAATGAGGGATGATGCGACTTTTTGGCGTATGGAACTACTTTCGGCGTTGAGCCAATGCTCCAAAAAGAATGTCTCGGAGAGAGATTTCCCATCGTTGGTGTTTCTTGAAGAAGATGGTACGGTAAAAACGGAACTATCAATGGAAATCAGGGAAATCATCAGAAGTGGCGAATACAAGCTTGAACCGGTGGAAGGTGTCGTTTGCACCGTGGCTTATGGTATGGAAACGGTGGATGAGGCTGTCTCCCAAACTCCACGAGGACATCATTGGCTACGCATGGGACGCTCTGATCTCAATGGGGTCTTTTCAAAGATTCTTGATGGAGACGAGATCAAAAAGGGAGAGGAAGACAACGTAGACTATACTGAGCCCATAGAGGCACAAGACCAAACTCCGCAAGAAAACACCAATGATGGGAAATCGGAACTTGATAATGACCCAGAACCAGATGAGATTCCCGATGATCCAAGGTCATCAACAGTCAAGCAACCAGCAGTGAAGCAGTCGACAGAAGAACTGCCGGTAGTGGGGCCCTCGGAGAGGGGGTTGGGCCAGGATGGCTTGTTGCGGAAATATCAGATTATCTTGGATGCTTTTGGTGAATTTGGAGTGGCAGTACAACCCTACGAGCCAGAACCCTTTCTTGAGGGGCCGGGGTTTTTCTTGGTGCGCGTCGTTCCAGGGCGCGGGATCAAGCCCGATAGCCTCATGGATCGAACGGATGAGCTGAAATTGAAATTGGGACTTCCTGCTCAACATTCGCCTCTGTCCTATATCGACGAGGGAACTATCGTTTTCGAAATCCCCAAAGCCAATGTTGAGCGCTATATGGTCTATGCCGAAGATTTGTGGAATCGCACGGAACATCAGCCTAATGTGCTTTACGCACCCGTCGGAGAAAATGTGCGTGGAGAAGTTATAGGTATCAATTTCTCATCAAGCGATACGCCCCATCTCCTCATTGCTGGGACTACAGGTAGTGGTAAATCGGTTGCTTTGGAATCTATCCTTCGAGGGCTGTGCCACTACTATGATCCAGATCAACTCCAATTGAGTTTGATTGATCCCAAGGGAACGGAACTTGAAAGTTTTGAGGGGGATCCTCATTTGATGCAACCGATTGGCGGTTTCGCCGATGATGCGATCGTGATTTTGGAGGAAGCCATTGAAGAGATGCAGAGGAGATACAAAATATTGAGGGAGCATCGTGTCCGAGATATCTCTGCCTACAAACAAAACAATAGTGGAGGGGGAAATTTACCTTGGCGAATGTTGGTATTGGATGAATACGCCGATCTGACCAGCGACAAGGAGGACCGTAGAGTTATAGAAAGCTTGCTTCGTCGTCTAGCCCAAAAGGCAAGGGCATGTGGAATCCATGTGATCGTCGCCACGCAAAAACCTGCGGCTGAAATCATCAGTACTACTATTCGTTCCAATCTTCCTGCCCAATTGGCGTTGCGTGTGAGTACGGCGACGGATAGTCGAATCATTATGGACGAAAACGGTGCGGAATCACTGGCCGGCGCCGGAGATGCCTTTTTGAAGACGGCGAGGGGGAAGGTACGGATACAGTGTGCGATGCTACGGTCTGATACGCGCTAATAATCCTGAGAAAACCGCGCTGGCTGTGCCGGGAACTCCCAGAGTTTGACAGTTTTGAGAATGATCTAACCCGCCGAAGTGATGAAAGGAATGACTGAGTCTGTAAGCGGCGGCTTGAAGGCAACCAGGAAATTCTTTGATGGCATACGGCCGTTGATAGAGAAGAGGACGGCCCAACCCTGTGGAATGCCAGGAGAAGGAGAGGCTATCTCTTCCGTGTCTGATCCGACAACGAACAGGCAGACTTTCGACCAGCTGATGGTGCAGGGAAAGATCCACTTGCAACCGGGACCTTTCCTCGACACACCTCCTGCCATCTTGGCGCCCTCCTTCTCCTGGGATCGCATCGAGGGCATGATGCTGGGACTGGCGATCGGAGACGCCCTGGGTAATACCTCGGAAAGCCTGCTGCCAGAAGAACGAGAGAGCCAGTTCGGAGAGATTCGGGACTATCTGCCCAACAAACTGGATGGTTCGTGCACCGGCCTGCCCTCGGATGATACACAACTGGCTTTCTGGATGCTGGAGCAGTTGATTGAGGCTGGAAGGTTTGAGCCCGAATCCGTAGCCCGATCTTTCTGTGGGGGGCGTATCTATGGTCTTGGATCGGCCGTCAGGAGGTTCCTACAGAATTTCAAGTCCGGGAAGAAGGCCTGGTATGAAGCTGGCCCTAATTCGGCTGGCAATGGGGCGTTGATGCGCATTGCGCCGATCGTGATCCCCCATCTGCGACGGCCCGGTCCGGATTTGTGGATCGACACAATATTAGCGGCCATGACCACCCACAACGACGCCACATCCACGTCGGCTTGTGTGTCTTTCGTCAATATCATCTGGCAGTTGTTCAGCATGGATCGGACTCTGGAACCCGAATGGTGGTTGGAGACCTATGTGCGCACAGCCAGGGAATTGGAGGGAGAAACGTCCTGCTTACCCCGAGGGGGAGAATATTCTGACTATCAAGGACCATTGTGGAAGTTCGTTGAGAAGGTCGTGCCCGAGGCGTATGAGAGGCAGTTATCGATCCAGGAAGCTGGCAGGGGCTGGTATTCCGGAGCTTTTCTGTTGGAAACAGTTCCTTCGGTGCTCTATATCCTGATGCGCTACGGAGATGACTTTGAAGAGGCATTGGTGCGTGCCGTCAACGACACCAAGGACAACGACACTATCGCTTCTATCGTTGGTGCTGTATTGGGTGCACTGCACGGAAAAAAGAAGATTCCCGAAAGATGGATCGAGAATCTGGTAGGTCATACGCGCGAAAGTGATAAAGGATATGTCTTTGAGCTGCTGGAAAAAGCCCAGCAGGTTTTCTGGGAGTTGGACACGGAGCAATCATAGAGTCCGATCCCACTGTGTTCAGGAAAAACATGTACTGTGCCCTTTGATCGTTCCACTGGCTATTGCCGCACTCACTATGGGCAAGTAATGAGGGAGACGGAAAGGGAAGTGTCTCTGCGCACACTGATATAGGCTACACTGGTACAGCTTGGGTTGGAGCGGCTATAGGTGCAGAAAGGAAACTCACCTCATCAACAACAGCACCACCGAAATCACTACGCCTACCACGGCAGCAGCCGAAAGCAGCTGCTCAATTCTGACGCCCTTCATCACTACCCCTATCCCCTCTTTCAGCCGACTCTCAACCTCATCGATTTCTTTTTTCAGCCGACTCTCAGCATCGCCGATAGTCGTCTCGACAAAAGATGTGATCTGCATCTCCAACGTACCGACTACTCCATGCAGTTTCTCGATGTCGCCTTGCACTTCAGCAACTTTCTGTCTGATATCCGGCAGAGACTGCTCAACCTGCTTAATATGCTGCTGGACCGCCTCTACGCCGTTCTCGACACGAGTCTGCGCCTCAAACAGACGTGCCGGGTCACTCCTCCGCAGTACATCCACAACATCGCGGAACGCATCAAGTGCATCCTTCAGCGTAGTCACCGAGTCCTCAACGCCAACGGCGACTCGGTCAACTTTCTCGGCCGCAGACTTTAAGCCAGTGTTTGAGTCATCGAGCGTACCCTGCAGATTAGCGAGGCTCTCGAGTTTTCCCGTGACGCCTGCAACACGCGCCTCTGCATCATCCAGTTTTCCCTCTAAGTCGTCTAGAACGCTCATGCTCGATCTCTTCCTTCTGTTCTATGCCGCCGGTTCAAAGTGATCATGCGCAAGCTCTCCCGCTCGCTCGAGATATCTCGATAGTCGCTCAATTCTCCAGGTGGCCGTTATTACCGCAATGCTTCTATCCTCTATCTCCGCTGCCGCTTTGAGAATGCCATCGACACCCAACCATGGAACACTCTCCGTTAAGTTTAGCGCCGCAAGCACCAACGGAGGACCCAATTCCCGCCCTCGCGTTCCTGCCAAGACAAACAAGCACTCAAACATCGCCTCAATCTGCAGTTGGTCCAGGCCATAGCTGTCTACTGCCGAGACAACTGCAGACTCAATTCCCTGCATGCATACGCGGTCGTCGCGGTCTGAACATAGAGACTCTGCGACACCTCGTACCATCAGGAGCCCTGGGTGATTCGGATAGGATTCGAGAGCACGGATGCAATTCCCTCTCAGTTCATTTGCATCGATTGCTGTTTGTACATGATCCAAGAGCTCACACCAAGTCATCAGACTGACGTCCAGATCCTCCAGAAGCCGATCCAGGCTCTCGGCACCGATTCCCTCTTGTAGGTAATCAAGCAGTCGAGTTCGGATATCCGCATCATTCCTGGCCTGGCGACTGAGCAGGACGCACTCCTGGATCATCCGCCTGCGTGACCGCTCGATGATATCATAGGTAAATTGAATGAATGTATGGGCAAGTAGCAACGCCAACTCTCGAACGGATCCCTGCTGGATCTTATCAAGTCTTTGTGCAAACGAACGGGTCAGTGCTGGTTGCGCCGCCTCTACGTAATCGCGGAGTAGCTGTTTGCTCATCTGTAAGTCGAACCGATTGTGGTGAACAATAAACTTCCTTCCACCAAATTCGACCTCATAATCGTCAATCACTCCCACCTTGAGAAGGCGTAGAATCGCCTTTTCTGTGCCTTTGCGTTCCTCGGCGTCAGGAGGAAATGGAATCTCAACTCGTCCACTGCCAGTGAGATCTGAAAGTTTTTCAAGAATCTCTTTGACCTCTTGCAGTTCACGTTGAGAACCTTCATACGCCGACAAGTGGAAAAACAGGGCCCGGGTTACGTCGTCGTCGATGACACGATCTCCGGCCATCCTCTTATATAGGTCTCGCAAGGTCAGGAGATCTATTTGTGGATCTAACAACCGATCCGACCTTGCTTCGTCATACTCGGAGAAAATCAGCACCGAATGCGCAGGTTTTCGGTCTCGACCTGCCCGCCCCGCCTCCTGATAGAGACTTTCGAGCGACGATGGAATCCCGAAGTGCACAGTGTAGCGGATATTGGGCTTATCAATTCCCATGCCAAACGCTTTAGTGGCCACGAGTGCCGGCGCGACGTTTTTCTTGAAGGCTTTGGCATTCTCTCGCTTGGTTATCTCCCATGTGGCGCCGTTAAGTCCTCGCGGCGGCCCACCTGAAAACACAACCACATCCGTCGCTGTCGCTGTCCGGACGGCTTGTGCTGCGTCCGTTACGCCGTGAATCCGAGCATTCACTGTCGGCACGAAGACAATGCCGGACGCAGTGTCTCGGCCACAGGCACGGTAGAAGTCAGTCCGAGGCAGGCCGAACCGTGATGGCAATCCATTCATCACTCCCCTGAGTACTGCCAGGGCGTCCTCGCGTGGTGTAGTCCTGACGATGTCGAACTGGAGTTCCGGCCGATTGAAGGACTCGGGGCGAATCACGGCATCGCTGCGATTCCGATCGATATCAAGTTCGGTCAACACATCTCGTAGCACGGCTCTCGAGGCAGTACCAGTGAGGGCGAGCAGAGGTGGCGGGACATCTTCCCTGTCCGAGCCCAATCGGCGAAGGTTCCGGGCGAGGTTCAGATACGCAGGCCTGAAGTCGTGCCCCCACTCCGATACACAGTGCGCTTCGTCGATCACTGCCAGATTGATCAATGAAGTCTCTGCTAGGGCCCGAAGTGCGCTCCGGAAAGCCGGCGACTGCAGTCGTTCGGGGGAGTGCAGCACAAAATGATACTCTCCCCTTTCCACGCGCACCAGTAACTGACGCTTCTCTTCAGGCGTAGATAGACTACTGGCGATGGGGGCAGCCCTGTCTATGCCATATGCTTCCAGGCCTTCAACTTGATCTTCGATCAACGCCACGATGGGGTCGACGACCAGTGTAACACCTGGCATGAGAAGCCCAGCGAGTTGGTATATCAGACTTTTTCCCGCTCCGGTTGGCAGCAACACCACGCTGTCTTGCTGACGCAGCACTTGACGCAGCGCAACCGCTTGCATTGGGCGAAAATCCGCCTTTCGAAACACCTGATGCAAGGCGATCCGCAATCCCCGGTCTGCCTGTTCATCATCGGTGACAATCGGCACTCGGCCAGACTCAAACGTGTGCTCACCAGCCAGTTCCACAGGAAGGTAGGCAGGCCGCACGATCAGGTCAGCATCGCCTGCTCCCTCCAGAGCGGCGAATGGGCTGCCGCATCGGTCTATTACGAGTGTGAGCCGCTCTGACGCATCGACCGCCTCGGTACCAGAGGATTCCCATCCACCTGCCGAATTGCGTATCAAGCTTGCTTCCCGGTTGCCAGCAATCGTGAAGTCACATCGACTTGGCGTTGATTCACCACTGTAAAGAGCATCGAACATGCTCAAGAGGTGCAGTAGATCAAGTACCGCAGCACGAGCTTCGACCTCAGCCCCCTTGATGTTCAGGTGCCACGTTGCCCCTGGGGTTAGCCACCCGTAACCCACAGCACGCGCGATCGCGAACTGCACTTTTGCGGAGACTGAGCAATCGACAATCAGGTCCGCACATCTCGACATCGCCTCATCGATTTGGGGGACCACGAAAGCATCCAGACAGTGCGCGCGGATCGCATCCAGGTTTGGCCCCAATCCGGCACGGATCTCGTCGTTTGGCACGCGAATTGTCGAGATACCGATGGACTTGAGCTCTTCATCTCGACTGTCATCCGATGAGAGGTTGTGCTCTGGACCATCAATCTCGATCGCCAAGAGTGCTGCTTGCGGATGACTGAAAAGGAAGTCGAGTCGACGCGCCCCAGATGTTTGCTTCCCTGCCGCTTCCAACAGCGCGTCGAGTGGCGCTTGCGGGATGAACCAGTGTCCTGCTGTTCCCCCTAAGTTCGTCGGCACCCACCGTAAAAGAAACGTCCGCTCTTCGTCGGTTTCGAGCAGGCCTCCACCGTGAGCTACATCCAGCATTGAGTCGAGAACGAAGTCTTCCTTCGCCGCACATGCTGCGACGATCGACTGCGCGTTTATGGCAAATGATGTACCGGGGCGGAACTCCCAACCCATTTGGTCGGAGTTCTGAGACAGGTCGGTGACCTCCTCGGCGAGTCCGACGACACCGAGCAATGCCTCTTCGACTGCGAGCGTCGCCAGCGGCGTTCTACCACGCTGCAGGAATTTCGCCATTAGCGCACTTACTAAGCGTTGGTGTTGGGAGCCCTGCCGCGGCCGATCTCGCCGGGACTGGATAAGACACTGGCTCAGACAGCGCTGACTTCGCCGATCTAACGTAATTTCGCCTTGTAGAACGCCAGGCACGGCACCGACGGCACCGTATTCACAGACCCAGCCTTGTCGGTTTGCTCCGTCCGACCAAATGACTGGCAACTCCGCTGCTGTGCTCTGTGATGATGAATCTACGGCCCCGTGAGCCGCCTGTACAGCTTCACCGTTGCCGTGGCCAGTCGCCACCGTGCCCTCATAGTCTCGAGTCCCTCTGCAACCAGATCTGAACCCACTACAACCCCAGAATTTGTTCCCTGCATTTGGTCCGTTTTTGGCAGTGCGCAAAACCATGGCGGCGCCGCACTTCGGGCAGGTGGGCACATCAGGACTTGCGGCCGCTGATTCTGGTCTGGGTGGGGGCCGTCGGGGACCATCGGGCCGGGCCGTAGTCTCGACTCCGTAACTGGTTGTCTCCGTGCGTTGAGAGCTTCCTCCTCCAGGGATGTTTATTCGTTCGCGCACTCGCCCTGCGAGCTTCTGTGCACGTTGGGAACTACGATGCTTCAATTCCTCCAATAGGTCACGCATCACACGGCCATCGCCCTGACGTTCCTCAAACAACGTCTCGAGCTGGACAATGCTCTTGGACAGCAGCGGCCGGGCCATTTCAGGCTCCCCCTTTGGCTCTCACAGGTACGTTAACCCCCTCGTCTTCAGTACTCAATGCATCTTTCGATCGAAGTATACGGATTCCAAAGTCTGGATTCAACATTGCTTGGGGGTCTGCGTCAACGTGCGTCCATCTTCATGCACTTGTTATGCATTCTCTATTGTGTCTTCTTGGTAGGTGACCCATCCAAGGAACCAGTCTGTTGTCTCAGTCGTAGAGAAAATCTCCAGAGCCCCGCTACCCCATCGGCCAATTCCCTCATCATGGAGTAGTCCAGTGCCGACAAGCTCTGAGCACAGCAACCGCAATGTGTGTTCAGGCAACTGAGGTATCACAGCCTCAAGTTGGGGGGGCATGCTACTTAGGCCAACTGGCTCAGCTGGTAGTCCCAGCCTGATGACACGCAGTCCGTCGAAAGTTTCCTCACCGATGGGAGCGTTGGCGCAGGCGACAAGGACACGCACGTGATCCTCAACCAGTTGGCTCATCAAGCGTGTTGCCGTCTCCGCATCCTTCCATGGCGTTTGGGTAAGGAGCTTTCGCATTACTATGTTGGAGAAGCACAGACGTTTCTCGATGGATCGTGCACGTACCACCTGATCGAACACCTGAACGACGAGGTCAAACAACTCCTCTGATGGTTGGAGGGTTGAGCCAGCGCGTTCAACAGCATCCAGACGACGAGTTAGATCGTTAATGATGTGTTGGAGCCGCTGCTCCTGCCAAGATCCGCCGAGTCCAGCAAAAATAGTGTCCAAGGGACCGCCAATGTACGGGATTGCTTGGATGGCAGCGCGCAACGCGAATCTGCTCCGATACCTATCTGACACCGCCATCAAACGCGCTGGCGCGTTGAAGGAAGCCTGGTCTATGCCAAGCGGGGAGTCTCCAGCAGCTTCGTCCATCAGCTCAACTCCTGTCCTTCCGTGGGTTTCGTTCCGTGTGACCAATCGAGTCGCTGCTTTCCCTTGCTGTCATCCATGCTCCACCTTCGCAGATCTGGCAGTGGAGTGGTGGTCTTCATGTCAGACCTTTTACGAGGCGCTGCAGAATCTGTGTTAGCAGTACAGCTTCCTCTTCTGCAGTGGCGCCTGCTGACAGCCCGATTCACCACGCAAGAGATAGCCAGGCAGCACGTCTCTTTAGTAAAGCTAGGTTCAACAGAAATCAGCCGAATCGTTCGTATCTCAATTCGGCGTATATGTGCTTCTGGAAAGTGGCTCAAGCTCAAGTGGTAACCAAGTCGGATAGTTCTTACCGTCTATTGTCGACATAATCATGCGAATGCTCTCGAATGCGTCTTCAATCTCACCACGGGCTACTTCATGCAAAGAAAATGGAGGTTGGGGATATTTGCCAAGAACATCTCCAAACATTGTCTCAGCCAGAGACCCATCCAGCGATGGTGGCAAGATGATGGACTCATCCGCTCCCCGTGCAAGATAGAAATTTATCATCCACGCTCCTCCTTTAGCTAGTTCAATCCCCCAAATAGAGTGGAGATCTTGAGGGTCTGGATGGACGGCAACCCAGTTATCTTTTTGGGAGCAGGCTGCAAAACAAACCCGTGGGGATAAGGGATAGAATAGACAGGTCTGGGGTCTCTCAACAAATCCAGTGAGTAAGAGCGGATTGTCAGACCGGATGAAGAAGTCATCTTCGTGAGCGATAAGAAAACACCACTCTCTAGAGGTAATGCAAGCGAGATCTCCGCACTCAGGACAGCCAACCCGATCGTGGTCAGGATTAACTTGATAGTCTAGGAGATTCGCTGCTCCCTTCTCATATCTCATGAAAGTCGGTGTACGAACATGTTGTGACATGAGGAACTGGGCCCAGGTAATCCTCGCTTGAAGGTCGGGTTCCTCGAAAGCCAACAGACTGGCATAAATCTGCGCAGCTTCATTTTCCAGATTCGTATTCAAGGATTTTTCTACATCCCAGGTATAAAGCCCCCGTTTTCGTCCCCATTGCTTCTTTCCCTTCGGTTTGGATTCAACTTCCTTCCAGTGAGGGTGGACATAGTAGGAGCGATATTGCTCGTTTTCAGCCCACGCCTTGTTGGCAAAGACTGGTGAGTAGTGGGATAATGGAGAGGGGGCCATGGCGTAAGTGTCTACCGGTAAAAAGGGTATACGGGGTGTCGTATCGCCGCACGCTTCAACCCGGAGATACGCCAACTTTGGTACAACCAATAGAGCTCGTCAGGTGAATCGCATGCTATGCGTCTCAAGGGTTCATGTGTATCCTGCTATAGCCACTTGCGCAGGAGCCGATCTTGAGCCCTTGAGCGCACTTCCTCGACAATCGCTATGAGTGATCGACGACGATCTCGAAAGGCGAGAAATGCTTCCCTGAATACGGCCAGGCTCTCCTCTCGTTCTTCCCTGAGCCTGGCCAACACCAATTCGCGACGAGATTCAGGCGCGTCAGCAAGCGTTTCCTCCACACTCGACAGGTACAGACGGAACGCTTTATAGAAGCTTGCATCAGCACGGCTTAGACGATCGGATAGATCCTCAACGTTGTCGAAGACAATGCTGTAGTTCCGCAGAATAGCCAGGATCGGATCAGCTCTAGTTGTCTCAAGTCTGGAGTAGAGGTCTCTTCCCTCAACCCGTGGGGCTCCGTAGCCTGTCGATGCGTAGAGAGCGCACTGCTGTTGCACCACTTCGAGCTGATCGCTGAGACGAGATACGCGAGTCTGGTAATCATCGAGAACGTCAGCAAGTCGATCATAGAGATCGGACTGAAGGCGCAAACGCGCAGTCTCGCGTTGCGCTTCCTGCGCTGACTCTTGACTGGCAGCAATCTGCGCTTGTGTATCCCTCCGCATCTGCCGGACATTCCACCATCCAACAACGAGGATCACCAGTACTCCAGCCGCGGCTATCGCAAGATTGAAATAGTCGGGTAGGATATCCACCACGAAGAGCCGCGGCGTTTTAGTATGCTCCTGGCTCAACTCTGCTGACGGCGAGCCATTTATACCAGCTGGATCACTACCTGTTGAGTCAGCAACGGCTTCCGATGGCGGACTTGCCAGTTGAGACATTGCCGCTGTTTGGATGGATTGTGCCTTGACGACAGCTACAGCCAGCGCACTCACGATAATGGCAACCGCCCATATACCCATCACATTCCGCGTGCGCAGACGGCAGAGCAACCTATGAATCCATGGAAGATTCCCAGAGATCGGCAGATTCGGCCAGAACATCCTGTGTGAGTGAAGTCCGACTCTTCCCTCCAGTTTCCGCAGTCTTCTGTAGAATGCATCGGAGGCGTTCTGAAGATGTGCCACGATTGCAGTCATTGAAATAGCTACCCCAATGATGATGGCCGAGATGAGCCAAACGACGACTGAAGACAGCTCATCAAGATTCTTGCCGAGATAGCCAAACAGGGTCGCCACGAGCGCAAAGGAGATGGCGTAGACACCCCAGATCCTGTTATCAATCTGTCGGACGTTCTGGCTGTTCTCCACATACTCCATCTTCCAAGTAGGCTCGGATCCTTCGTTCGCATTCAAGGCGTGAGCGCCTCCTGTAATCGACTCCTATTTGACATATAATACCGAATTGCTACGGGAATGTCCTAATGTTCGGAGGTTCCTCCGAGAAAAAGCCCGAAAACATTAGGACATCCGAATATCAATCTGGTATAACTTGTTAGTGAGCAGAAATACTTCTTCCAGAATTCATAGCCTCGAAAAAAGTATAGCTACTCTCGTCTGCCTCTGAGTGAATTTCATATAGCCCAGAATAAGGTCGGCATATTCCCAATAGCCTGGAAAAAAGTCGGGGAGTTTGGTCTCCGCTTTGCTAAATAATGTTTGAAAGTCTCTCTGGGGCCAGTAGTGTCCATTATAGCTATGGCCCTGTGCCTACCGGTTGTGACGATACAATAAGCAAATGATGATTTGCGCGAGACAAACCGACGTAAAAAAGCTCCCGTCTCTCTTCTATACTGATTCCTCGTAGCTCCGTAAGGATTACAACAGGACTTTCCAACCCTTTGAATGAGTGAATAGTTGAACACTGGATCTTCTTCTTATCCCTCTCACCCCATGAGATAGTGCAGCCATATAGCTTTGTTCCCTCTTCCCAAATAGATTTCTCTTGCGACCTCGGTGTCAGAATGGTTATGTCGTCAGCTTCTATCTGCTGATCCCTGATGAGTGTTCCAATAGCCCTGCCGACGATAGTAACCTCATCCTCACCTTCGGCGATTCGTATCCATTCTGGAGAACGTCCATCCGGCCCAATACACATGGGCTCTATCTCATTTCTGCTGTCATAGAACTGAATGGACAGTTCGTGTATCGACTGGGTATTCCGGCAATTTTCGGTGAGTAAAAGAGGAGGCTCTGCAATGGGAAAATCTATTTTTCTGGAATAGAGAACCTGGTTATCATCGTAGAAGATATAGAACGGATCTCTGCGAGGGTTGGATAATAGCTCCTCCAAGGGCAACCACCAGGCGGAATCAAAATCCTGTCCCTCATCTACTATAACTGCGTCGTAACGAAAATCCGTCTCACAAAGGGCCTCCATCATGAAGTCTGGAAGCTCGTATTGGAAATAATCGGCCAAATCCGCCGTAGGATCGGGAGCCGGAAGGGGCAAACCCACTTTCCGGCCTATATCTGAGCAGAGACCATGGAAATGAAGAAAATCGATCGACAAGCCATCGGGAATCTGGGCACGGCCCCATTCCGCCAAACGCTTGTTAAAACAGACGATCAATACTCTACGGTCAGACTCAGCCAAACGGCGAGCCTTCTCAATGGCCAGATATGTTTTCCCCGAGCCAGCACAGCCACACACCAATACGCGACTGAATCTCTCCAGGAGGGAAAGCACACGATATTGAGACCGGGTGGCTTCCAGAATCTGCCTTTTCTCTTCGGCTAATTCAGCTGAAAGGGTGACGGAAATACGCCAGGAAGGTGCATAGTGCTCCCGCAAGACTTCAATTCCTCTTTTCCCCGGCCGTTTCCCCGGTAGCTTCCCAAGGCACCTCTCCATGAGGACAGGTACAGCCTGATCGGCGCCAGCCAAATCGCGACTGTCTAGTGTAATATCCTGAAGATGGACCGAGATCCCCATGTCTCGCCCCCCCAAATCTATATCGGGGAACCACACGGCATGTCCAGCCGGATAGCGGTAATCGCTTGTGATCTTGCAGATTTTCAACTCGTCCAGGACATCATACATGTATCTCTTGCCCTGTTCGAAAGGGTCTTTGATTTCGTGATCCTTGCCATCAGCAGAGGTGCTCCACCATTTCCCAGTGTCGGCATCCCGGGAAATGCCTCCTCCCTTCACCTCGATGACCACCATCCCCTTGTCCGGGTGCAGCACGAGGAAATCCAGCTGTCCATCATGCAATCGATCTCGTTCTTCCGAGCGGTAGTAGACAGGCACATCATGCAACACGACATAGTCGTCCGGAAGCAAGTCCTTCATAGCGTAGAAGCACTTCCGCTCGGCATTGCTCATAGTGCCGGCAAGAGGATGTTCGGGATATATACGTGCCATAAGACTGCTCCTCTATGATATCACCGCCTGCCCAGCACGGGCGCAAGCCAGTCGATAACAGCCTTGCGACGCAACTCTTCCCAGTAGAACTGATTGCCGTAGTTGCGCAGACAGGCATAACAGCTCGCTTCTACATCCGGGCATTTGCAATCGGCGACACGAACATACGTTTTCCCCAAGACGAGATCGAGATTATCGATAATCCGTCCGATATGCCCTGCCCCTCCGGGAATCCGATCGTAAATCACGAGCTCACCGATGAAACTTTCTTCGGTCCATCCATGATAGGTCCCTCCCAGGTCGGAAGCATCGATGTGCAGCGCATCCGAAGCACCATTCAAAAAGGCAGACAAGAAGGATAGCCAGAAGGAACGGTCGCGGATATCTGGTGCCGGAGGAGCACAGTTTTCGAAGTGAAGCTGGAGCAAGTCAGTGGTGATCTCATGGGCCAAATCTAATTTCAAAGTGCGGCTACTGCACTTACTGCCCCAGGGAGTCTCGTGCAGGCGGTTAGTTGGAGGGGCATCAAACCCGCGTCCGCATTTCCGACACACGAAATATCCTTTGAAGTCATAGCCGCTATTGGCTAGGAAGAGACGCCCGCCTTTCTTTTCTGCGTAGGAGATACCCCGTATGGGGTGTTCTTGGAATTCATCCGGTGCCGCCCCTTCCAGAAGAAAGACTTCCGATGTACGAGCGGCAGGTCGCCGGCTTCGTCCGGGCGCTTCCACAGGGGTGTTGACCAGGGTAGTAAAACCATCGGGTTTGAGGTACATACGCGGAAGGAATTTGCCGGTGAGACGGGTGCCACAACGAGAACACTTCCTTTCCGGTTTTTCCGTCTCCAGATAGGTATCGATCTTCCGGCACTGGGGACATCGGGCGTATTGACGTATATCGGGCTCCTTCGAATTGAGCCACACCCCTCCCGAGGCGAATAAATGGCCATCGGCGACGATCTCGGCCCCCGGCGCGTATTCGGATATTCCGATTTCTCGATCCCGTTGCAGCCGCATCCGACTACTGAAGTCGACCTGGCGCACCAGCAATTTTACCACATCCTGTGGGAAGGCATATCCCGGTAGCCAAGAGCAACTACTCAGAAAATCGATCAACCGTTCCTTCTTGAATTGGTCGATCAATCGTTCCAGAGACTGAAGGCTCCGAGCCAGACGCGTGCGCTGTGCACCGGCGATGCCATCATCGTTCATCTGCTCTCGGACTTCGGAATGCTGCTCTTCGAATCGTTTCAGGGGTTCTAATACCTTCAACACCAAAACGGAACCTTCGGCACTTTGGACGAGATCCTCTATCGCGGTGCGAATCGCTTCAACGGGCGTCAGGTCCGATTCCTGAGGGATTACGACACGTAGCACATCTTCCATACTCGCCCGTTGTGCATCGTCGGAGAGCCACTCTCCGAACCGCTCTACGAGAGTCTTTCCGCTGTGTTGTTCCAGGAAAAAGGTCTGGATGGTCAGACGGTCCAGCGTCTCCTTGTCGATATCCTGCACACTCCGAAGGAAGTAGCCTAACAGGGCGGAATTGCAGTGCCGTTGAGTCAGAGGACGATTGACCAACTCCAAATGAGGTACCGGGACATGTCCCAGAATGATCGATCGAGGGGATTGGTAGTGGAACTGGTCGTGCGGGGCATTGCGTGCGTAGGTAACGACAACGGATATACCATCTTTGCGTCGACCGGCTCGGCCTGCGCGCTGTATGTAGGAACTGGTAGTAGGTGGGACATTGCGCAGTAAGACGGCTTTGAGTGCGCCTACATCCACCCCCATCTCGAACGTCGTAGAACTGCTAAGAACGTTCACCTCGCCCTTCATGAATTGCTCCTGATACTGCTTTCCGAACTTATTTGTCAGCTGTGCGGTGTGCTCCTTCACTTCTAAAGGAAGAGCCGGTAGGAAGTAACGCTGTCGGTAATGGTTCCGCTCGAATCGTCTCTCGAAGTCGGAATCCAAAAGAGGAACGAGAGACCCATCGCAGGACTTGGCTACACAAACACCCAGCGACCCCAAGGAAGTCAAACTGCCGCATTTCTCACAAACGGACCATCTCGCTTTCGAGGTGAGCTGCAGAAGGTTTGGATCAACACGGAATTCTCCCGGTCCTGAGCCGTATTCGACGAGCAGACTCTCTTTCATAAAGTCCCAGATATCAGTGAATAGCCCGTCCAGGGTTTGGCTATCTTTCCCCGCGTCCAGATGCAGAAATTTGGCCAACAGAGATAGTTGGCGGCTTTCAGATATGGCTCTCTTTTGCCTATTAGAAGGAGCCTGATAGGGATTCCAACGCACCACCTGCCGTCCATTCACCTTACCGCTCTTGGAAAGATGATAGGTAACAGCTTGAGGGCCAGATATTATTTGTCTGGAAGTCATAAAAAAAGGGAATTCCACGGCTGTACGAGATACCAGAATCTCGATCAGGGCCTGTATAATCGCCCAGCCCTTCTCTTCGCTCTCCTGGAACAGAAGGGGCAGTCTCCGAGGCCCATTGATCAATTCATCTTCGGAATAGTCAATCGTCAGGGCTGCGATGGCTGTTCCCCGCAAGGTGGCTTTCTTCCGTGGGGAAGAACAGAAATCGCGATACAAGCACATTTCTGCTTCTTTGCGTAAATCCGACCGCTGCGCACTGCGCAGTCTGCCCTGTGAGAGCAGATTAAATGCCTCAATACCATTCTCATCGGTTTCCTTCATGACCACGACGGGCATGTCCCGTATCTCGTGGAGATACTGTCGGGCAACTTCCTCAAACGTAACTGCCCGCCCTTCCTGCTCTTCTGCCTTCTCAATGGCTCGTCGTATCGGATCCAGATAAGCCGATTCCAAGGTGGTCTGGGCAAAATACGGGGCGTAGAAGGCCGCTCTTTGCCGGGAATCGGAAAAAACGAGAAGATTGCGGCCGTGGGCTGGCAGATCTGCTTTTTCCGGATCATCCGGATCGAAGGGAAGATTCCGGACCAGTGTCTCCCCTATAACAGCTGTGGGGGCTTCCTCCGCCGTACGGAAGCTGCGCAAGACCGAAGGGAATCCTCCACTGGTTCCCTGGCAACGAGGACATGTGCGTAGATTGCCTTCAGAGTCAACTGGAGGCAATAATCTGACGCGAATGATTCGCTTCTTCGCGCAACAATTAGGAGGCGTCTCTTCTTCGTGGAACAGACCGCAACTCAGGCAGAGGAGAGCAAAGCGCTCATCACTCTCTTCTTCATCGCTTTTTTCCTCTTCGAGATCGGTCACCCAAGTGACGAGTCGGGGATCAGGACTCAGGTGAGGAGGGCAACTCGTCTTCCATTTGCCATCGGCAATGAAGATTCTGCACACGGGAAGGCCACAATGCACGCATGTGCTTAAAGGGAGGAGTTTGCTCTGGCAGTGCTCACAGACGTTCCGGTCCTCGAGATAAAAAGCTCCCCACTGCGTATCCATATGCCCCTCTTTACCGGAGCAATCCTCATTCAGGCAAATTGTGGCACCGGCCAATCCCCGGGTGAAAAAGTGCAGACGCGTGGGAAGAAGAGGCGCGCTGTCGGGGCTACGTCGGGCATAGGCTCCCATCGTCACCAACCATTGAACCGCTCGCAGAGAACAATCCGAAGTATCCAGCCCCAGAATGGGACATAGTTCTTCAATGTAAGCGGGCTGGCTCTTGCACATTTCATAGACTTTGTTCAACGGTTCGCTGTTGCCGAACAGATCGTACAACATCCTTGCAGCGGACAGATCGGCAGGTGCAGAACAGCTAATTCCGAAGGAGTCCAGTTTTTCTGTCAGTTCCACTGGATCCAATAAGGCCTGAGTCCATGCTTCGAATCCCTCAGCAACGGCGCCAATCCTGCCCATTGTTTCTGAAGAAGGAAAAGGGATGAGGGGTTCGGCGAATTCGTCGACTGTCTCCCCCACCAACACAGAATCACTGTCAAAATCCGAGCCTGTGAGATGGGAACCGAACGCGGCAATCGACTTATGGGCTTCTTCGCCATCCCCGAGCGTAGCGCTGGTTAGCACGAATTGTATCGAATCTGCATCGCCAACCAGATACTCTCTCACCCTTCGAAGCAACAGGGAGATTTCAATGCCCTGAGCGCCTGCGTAGGAATGGGCTTCATCCAGTACAAGGAATTTTAGATGGTGGTGTTGGAAAATATCCGCATCCCGAGGACGCAGCAGGAGATATTCCAACATCGCGAAGTTGGTTAGCAGGATATGTGGCGGGTTGTCGCGTATCTCCTTCCGGGTATAGCGTTCATTGGAGGGCAGACCATCCCGATCACTGGGATCTTCGCTATCCCAAGGAGTATCTCCCGTATACCGGCCAAAGGATACCTCGGGGAAATCGGCGAGAAGCTTCCGCAGGCGACCGAGTTGATCGTCGGCTAGCGCATTCATTGGGTAGATAAGGATCGCACGTAGGCCGGGTAGAGGGTTCTGGAAGATATCGTCGAGGATCGGCATCAGGAAACACTCAGTCTTTCCACTTCCCGTTCCTGTTGCGACAATTAGGTTAGAACCTCGACCAAGAATCTCAAACGCTTCCACCTGGTGCTTGTATAGCGGACGACTGATATCGAACTGGTCTTGAGGAAGGCGCATAAAAAGATCTGAAAGGGCGATCGCCCCCTTCCCTTCAACCAATTGTTCGATCGAGCAGGAGGTTTTGTACGAGGGAGTACAGTGAAGCAGAGGACCGTTGAAGATGCCAAATTCTCCATCGATTCGATCCCAGAATTCATCTCGGAGCGCGGGCTCCTGATCGGAGATCATATTAGCAGTGTAGATATAACGGCGGTACGTCTCCCTCAGATTGCGGTTGAACTCCAGATAGTCGATTTCGCTTCGGAGGGGCATTTCTGCTATCCTTTCAGATCGGGTCTGCATTCGTTGAAATGAGCACAGCCGGACTCCTTGCATTTGCACACCACAGCGTATCCCTTCGATCTTCTAACCAATCCCCACATCTTCTCTTTGCTATTGGCCAGGCTACAGCCCTGCAGGTTATCCATATACAATCCAATTTGATTGATTGTAAAATTGCAGATGATGTGTTCTTTTTCTCGATACGCAGGTCTTTGCATCGCCTCGTAGACTTGCTGTATCCTGGCTCTCAGCTGGTCGTCTTCACCAAGCGGGTCCGATGAGAGATTGCTGGTTATACGAATATTCGATTCTGCCATCAGGGACGCTCCGGAAGGTGATAGCTGAATCGCAATTCGGGATAGGTCCAGGTTTTTCTCTGGGAATCGGCATGGCGGACGCTCCGGGCATGTATTTGGAGAAGGAAGTCCCGGTCTACGAAGGACTCCACCTCAATTTCCTCGTTGACGAATCCATATGTGGGTACCGAGAGATAACCCACTGCTCGGTTAGAGTCAGTCAAGCTCCCATCACTCGCCCGCCGTCCTTCTACAAAAACGAACCGGGCATGGTCCGTCTCTTCTACTAGATGGAAACCCATTCGTTCGGGAGTATGATCAATGATATCGCCATCCTGTAAAATAGGGTAGGTAGTCTCATCAGAAAGGAGAACACCCAGATCTTGTGAGCTGGTGTACAGACCGAAATTGGCGGCGAGCACCGCTGCCCCCTGAGCCACATTCCAATCAGAATCTTCTGGTAAGATTGGATCAAAGGGCCAGTTCCGTTCATAAATTGCATCGCGGAGCCCCCGCAGTTTGCTGCTGCCTCCGACCATGATAATGCAATCTATCTGGTCTGGGCTGAGTGCGGCTCTCGTCATAATGCACTCTTCCAGAGCATCCAATGCTTCCTTGATGAAGGGCGACATCATAGAGGTAAATTCTGCAAAATTCAACGATATACGCCGAGCGCCAAAGGTACCATAGTTGTTTATGTTCAGCGAGGTTTCATCCTCATCGGAGAGGGTCCTCTTAGCGGCTTCAGCTCGAGCAATCATGATATCTCGGAAACGCGAGTCCATCCCGGCAAAAGGCGGCCCATTTTCCCCTGCTTCCGCCAGAATCTGGCTATGAGCCCATTCGGCGATAGACAAATCGAGGTTATCACCACCAATATTCCTCGACAGGGTACCGATCTCGTGGACTGTATCGTCAGCCAATTCGACGATGGAGATATCCAGCGTGCCCCCACCCCAATCGAAAACGACTACTTTGCGCCATTTTTGCACCCGATCATAGTTCTGAACAATAGCTGCCGTAGGTTCGGAGATGAATCCTTCAATCTCAATGCCGGCGCCCTGGGCTGCTTTGCGGAGAGCCTTGCGCTTCTCGGGCGGGAAACCCACGGGAATGGCCATGGTCGCCTTTTCCAATAAGGCACCGTTACCGCGCTCTCGTACACGCTCGGCCAAGCCTTTCAATACTTCCATGACCACTCGTTCAGGAGACCATGTTTCTGGGCCAATACGTTCAGAATCCTTTTCACCTATATGCAGTTTCGCCGAGGTTAATATTCGGCATGATCGGGACAGTTCTTGCCGGCCATTCCAGGCCTCCCTCCCTTTGGCAACCACTTGTCCGGTCGTTTCGTTGACTGCGATGATGGACGGGTACGGTTGACCCGCATCGTCGCCGAACAAGGTAGTATGGCCTTGCAGGAGCCCCACTGTGGCGCTATTGGTCGTCCCGAAATCGATACCGAAAAACTCCTTCATCCCAATCTCCCTTCTACATGGATTCCTTCTCGCTGGAACAGCTTGAAGATTTGATCGATTTGACTTCTGAAGTTTTCTCCCAGTCCATCGGACATGGGGATGTTTGTAGCACTGATAAAATCCTGATAGTCCGTCTTCAGCAAACCAGCCAAGCGATTGCGAAACTCGTCCAATTGGTGGGTCCCTTCTTTGCCGATTCTCGACGTCAGTTCCGCCGTGTTCTTATGATGTTGCTCCGCCAAGCGGTGCTTTTCTTCTTCTGCTTTTCGCAGTTGGCTACCTATAGACGATTTTTCCTGTGCCAGACTCGCGGCCTGCTCCTTGAATCTTTTATTACTGTCACGTAGTTGTTGTATGGTGTTCTGTGTGTCCCAACTCTCCCTACGCAACTGTTCACTTTCTCTTTTTGCTTCGAACAGGCTCTCTTGAGTCTTTTCATACTTTTCTTTCCACTGGTGGCACTCCTTCCCCAGAGCATCCTTTTGCTCTTTGAGATCTCGGATGAATCCGCTCAGTTGATCAAGCAAAGTGAAGGGGTCGTATTCCTGAAGCACGGTAGGAGGATGCGCTTCTTCCTTTGCTGGTAGAACGGCAGAAGGTGCACTCTCTGGAGGCGGAGCAGGAACTCCTGCATCGAAGTGCTGGGTCATTCGTTTTTCGAGGACTTGGCGGACGGTCTGATGCAAAGATCCCCATTCACGAGCCAGTAACTGTTGAAACTCATTCTCCCAACCCCGTACGGCTCCGTTAATATCCTTAGCTAAACGATTGATCAATTCGGAAAGCTGTTCAATCTCAGGAATCCAACGCAATACCTGCAGTTGAATGAGCTGAGAACCCACCTCATCCGGTTTTTTCCCTTTACTTGGTTCGAACACAGCACTCAGGATGAGTTCTGCAATCGATGTGACAAGTTTGGGATCCTTCCCCTCAAGATTGAGTGAAAGGATGCTGGGGTTGGAACGATCCAGCAGGGTCTCGCGCAAAAGTTTTAAGTCAGTAGGTGTAGCTTTTTTTTGCTTGGAGTTCCTGACGAAATAGACGAATTTCCGGAGCAGTTTGATTGCATTTTCTGGATCTTTTCCAATCAGGCCGTCGATGAGTAGGAATCGAATCCGTTTTTCCGCAGGAGTGGTATCCTTGCTCCTTCCCATTTCTTGTACGAAACGATTCCTCTGCGATTCGTCGAGATGTCCCCACTGGCCTATCAATGCCTGGGTAACAGGTTCTACCGGCATATCAAGAAAAACCGTCAGAAAGAGATCGAAGCCCTCATTGCCGTATTCAAGGGATTTTTTCAGCAGCGACAGGGCGTTCTCTTCTTCAGGAAGGGAAAGCTTCTTCTTTGCTTTCAGCTCTGCCCTGAGTTCATGCAGTTGGGCCTTCAACTCTTCCAGAAGGTTAGGCTCAGGCTGATTTTCGGTCATATTGAGTTCCTCTTAGTCGATCCATCGCTCCAGTCGGGACACTATATCCGATCTTTCCGGAGATTCCGGTATGGTATGAATTATGGCACGAAGTTGACCACCGACCTCTGCCGTAGACTGCCCATTCGGTTCGCACTCGAGTCCCTTTAGATAGAGGGAAAGCCAATCTTCAGACACTTGAAATTGGGCTGCTTCACCAGGGCAGAGAAATAGGAGGCATAGGCGGCGATCCTCCTCTCTTAAGGGAAGCCTTTCCAGTAGCGCTTTCATTTCGGTAGGATAAGCTACTGTGGACGGAGCGTCGCCGACCAGGGCCTTGGATAGCCCATCGAAGAACGCGCAACACGGCCCCAGATAGGGATGACTCGACTCGCATGAAAGGTCTGGTTGAGAAACCAAAAGGGCTTTGCGCATCAAAACGATCTTAACTAGTATGAAGGCAAGCTCCCGAATCGGGCTGGATGCAGTACCCAGTATATACAGGGCTGTTTCGTAGGAACTTCTCGTGTTGCCCATGCGGTAGTATATCCAGGCCTCAGTCAGTTCTTTCCCTTGGTTTTGCCGGGATAATCTACTTCCGTACGAAGTCCGTAAACTGCCTTTGGCATCCTGAGCCCACTCTTCAAGGAGCGGTAGGAATTTCCTGTCCTCGTCGAGGAAAACGAGTATCTGATCTATTTGTTCCTGCCACCGGGGTAGCAGGAAAACGGATGATTCCGCGCTGTACTGTTCAAGTAGAGACCTTGACGAGACAATCTCGGAAGAGAGACCACCTTCAGAGAAAGCTCTTGCCTTAACGAACCAGGATAGAAGACATGCCAGTCTCTCCTCCTCCACTTGAGCAAGAAGGTGCTCTGGTCTATGATCCGCCATTCCTTGAATCAGGACGCCGTCGAAGATGGCTGAACAGATCACCAAGTGCTTTATGAACTGAAAGAAATCGGTGGGAATTTCGGGCAAATAAGAGGGGAGAGAGAGGCGCGTCTGTCTTCCCGATCTGATGAGGTCCAGCAGATCGAAAAGCTCCCTCATGTCCTCGGGCATCCCCTCCGGAAAAGCAAGTTCAAGATCGCCACCGTGGGAAGAAAGTCGTACCCGCAGTGTCTCCATATTCAGGAAGAAGGTCTGGGTACCAGTGAGCGCACCGCCTGCTTGTACCAGAAACTCCCCTAATACACTACGAACCCCCAACACCGCATCGCGGAGATCGATGGATGAAAAGGTGCCTATACCCGCCGGATTTAGGGACTCGACGCTACCGAGTTCGTAGCATCCGTTATCCGACAGATATATCGAAGCTGGCGATCCGGGGAGTGCGTTCACTACAAGGTCGGTTCTATGCCTGAAATCTTCTTCGGTAAGAAGGCGCAGTTGGGGACAATCGCGCTTTCTCAAAGATGCACGAAACAGTCGGCGAGCTACATTGACTGGAAAATCACCACAGTGTAATGTGCCTTCGACGAGTGTAGTGCCGGGTTCAACTCGCCAGACATCCTGTATCACGCCCTCCTCTTTTTCGCATCCATCCAATTCCAGCACAAGGGAATCATCCCCCTCGAATTCGATCCGTACCTCTTCTTCTTGATGTAGTAGGCGATCGGGCCAGCCTATGCGGCTATGAGGAAGAAGGATAAAGTTCAGCTCATCTAGCCTATCCTGACCGGCAAAATCTCGTAGACGACTGATGGGCTCTACCCACAATTTCCCTGCGCAAGGAATGGGCAGATCCAACAGGATCTCGCAGGTGTCGGAAGTTTCCGCGACCTCTACGCGCGATACCTCTATTCCGTTGTATAGAAAAAGAGCAAGGTCGTTTGAGGCGAATAGTGAAGCATTGTCAACATGGACCGGAGGTAAACTGCCCGAAAAGACGCTACCTATATCGCACGCTCCGTCCAACTGCGTATCATGCGAAGACCAGGAAAGGAAAGTACGGGTCGGCGATACACGTGACGATATCCCTATAAAATCTAGGCTGGTGTCTTCCTCGATTTCAATTTGATAGGCAATGTAATACAAATCTTCATGTGGTAGGTCGACTGGTCCGAACTGGGCAGTGATAATAGGATCGGGAATCTCTCTGTCCGCAGGCGCCAGAAGATAGTAAGAACCTGGATCGACGTTTCTCCTATCATTCCATCCTGTCTCTACGTCGAACAAGGCGATAGGCGCGCTTCTCGGCTCCCAGCCACTTATCAGCCATCGCGACCAGCTTGCCCCTTCGTCTCTTTTTCTCCCCTTATAGATTGATCGGAAATCCTCCTCTTTCTGCAGGAATAGCGGAGTTGATGAGATAACCTCTCCCTCAAACTCATAGGCTCTCTGGTTTATACCATTCTGGGGGAATAACAAAGCAAGCTGCATGAAATCGGGAATGAACACCAAGCGAGGAATGGCCAAGAGTCCGGCCGATTGGCTACTGGCATGGGTGGGTTCAGTTGTGAGATATCTCTGTAAATCTGGGAAGAAGCTGGGATGATATCCCTTGATCGACGACAGATCGCCGGAATCCAGATAGGAGTGCTCCAGTTGATGCAAGGTACGAGATACGGATCGAGTGAACTCCCAGCCGAAGCGATCGCTGAGAAATATAGAGAGGTGACCGGACGGGCAACATTGAGATATACTTCTACGGAATGCCGCAAGGTCGATAGTTCGCAAGCCTTCCCATCCGTACCGATCGTAGAAGAATCGAAGGATATCGGCGTAATGCGGAATCTCTTTGCGGGTGATGCCGCACTGCTCTTTTAACGCATTTACATATCTCCAGGGGCCTTCCCGCACTTCTCGTAAGAGGCCGAAGTCGTCTAATCGATCCTCAATTATTCTCCCCAATCGGTCCCGGTTTGATGGGGCTTCGGACAGATTGAGACGGCCTAGGAAGTGGAACCAGAAACCAGATTCGTCAAAGTCGTAATACATGCAATTTACGGCGAGAATCAGTAAGCAGATCCCGACCTGATCCTCGAATGTGCTGTCCTTATATCGTCTGATAAGGGTAGCCAGGTCGTCCATCTCAGATTCCGGGACGACCACTTCTCCCGCATATTGGCATGTCTGTAGCTGATTCTTCCAGCCTTCTGCTGCTGGAATAATGTGATCAACCATGCCTTGATGCCTCTGTAGAGATGAGATGCTATAGAAGGCTCAATTATGAATAGTTTTTCAGAAAGAGTATTACTTATACAAAAACGACTTCACTGTCAAGAAGAAAGCATGGTAGAATTTTCATACTTAATTATTTAAATAATAAGATACTTATGTCTTATTTAAGACAGATGATTCTATACAGGTCGTATAACCATATGAAAATAAAAAATCGAACTAGTGATAATCAAACCCTAAGTTCATTACCAAGGCTTTGGAAACCCATCAAGCCTATACACAACCCTGATGGATGGTCGACTGCACTCCCGGAGCTTCGAGACTCCTGTCGTAATCGGACCATCTTTGATGTGGTAGCAAGTTCAATCCAATTCCTGTCGAAAAGGGATACACAGGAACTGTGTCCTCATCTTCCAGGACTTCCAGGCTAAAAAAAGAGGGAATCGACTGCTTCCCTCTTTCCTGCCGGGCCTCCCACCTCAGGGGCTCTGCCCTTTCTTCTTCCCAGCGTTTATCTTGCCCCCATAATCCTTCCCCGTTCCCGTTTCTGTTCTTTCCGCCAGTTCTTTTACCACCGCCCCGATCAGCAAGATGACCACCTCCCGGATGATCCTCCACAGGTCATCGTGCTTCATGGTGCTCCATTCCTCTCGCTATTACCAGCATGGATGACCTGCAATTCGGGCATGGGTGTGGGTAGAAAGCCCTTTCTGCATCCTTCCAAAAACAGCGAAATGCCCACCGCTCTGACATCCTCACTGGTGCATGGTCCGCCCAGCGCCTGCCACGTCTTCATTGAGGTCTGCAGCGATGTCTCCATCAACTCGACCAGGCAGTCGAAGTCAGGCTCCGGAATCTCTGCCTCCCCGTTCGAAGGAGCATCCTCTTTCTCGTCCACTTCAGCCATCCGTACTTCCCACCCCTTCCTGTTCCCTTCCATCTCAATCTTGGTGATCACCAGCCTCTCTCCTGCGCCTACGCCCAGTTCCTGCAGTTGCTCGTGCAGGGCCGGTGTAGCGTAGAGCTTGTCCCGCTGGTCCTCCATCTCAATGGTATAGAGGAACTGGGTACCGTAATACCCATCTACTTCCAGAAAATCCCCGTATGGAAAGCCTATCTGAAGGGGCACATTGATAGCAAACTTCACGGCCATTTCTTTTCTCCTCCTGTAAGAAAACGGGCAGAGCCTCCAAAGACTCTGCCCGATCCATCGAACAGGTCAGCCTGTTTTCAGACGACCTGCTTCTGGTTATAGGCCAATTGGGGCGATACGCCCTGATGGACGTGGGCCTCAAACTTCACCCCTTCCAGCCGCACCCCCCTGGCTTTGAGCGTCTTTTCGACCAGTTGCAACAACATCTGCCGTCCCTGCTCGAACTGTTATGCTTCAGACGGAATGCGAGTTTTCTCTTGTTTGAGTAAGCTATATTAACCGCTCAAACAGAGGAGGATCAGATGTCGGACAAACGAAGACAGTATACGCCCCAACAGAAGGTGTCAATTCT
>Ga0233430_1001574_pt1 | contig 31035 bp, 33 predicted proteins | sample SI_118_April2016_2_FD_179883 | JGI IMG/M metagenome (GOLD analysis project Ga0233430, IMG submission 179883) | Seawater microbial communities from Saanich Inlet, British Columbia, Canada - SI_118_April2016_150_MG | ecosystem: Environmental > Aquatic > Marine > Inlet | place: Canada: British... | reverse complement strand
GCCGACTGCCGACTGCCGACTGCCGACTGCCGACTGCCGACTGCTGACTTGTCTATGCCTTACGTATTTCTCGCCCGAACTCATGTACAGCATCGACCAGAACTTTAAGGTTGTCCGGGTTAACTGTTTGGTGAATACCGTGACCCAGGTTAAAAACGTGGCCAGTATGGTTACCGAATTTTTCAATTAATTGTTTGGCATGCTGACGGATAGTTTCTGGTGCAGCATATAGAACGTTGGGGTCGAGATTGCCCTGTAAAGCAACTTTATCGCCTACACGTTTTCTGGCTTCATCAATCGATAGTGTCCAGTCAAGACCAACACCATTACAGCCTGTATCGGCAATAAGTTCTATCCATTGTCCGCCACCTTTAGTGAATAATGTAACCGGGATAGTTTGCCCGTCGTATTCTCTGTGCAACTGATCAACAATCTGTTGCATGTAGCGTAGAGAAAATTCCTGGTAAGCCTCGGGGGAAAGTACTCCACCCCAGGTATCAAAAATCATGACTGATTGAGCACCAGCTTCAATTTGAGCATTTAGATATGAGACTACCGATTTTGCAATAACATCGAGTATCTGGTGAAGCGCTTTCGGGTTTTCATACATGAGTCCTTTGGAGTGATGGTAATCTTTAGAGCTTCCACCTTCTATCATGTATGTAGCCAGAGTCCATGGGCTCCCGCTAAAACCAATTAAAGGAACCTGTCCTCCAAGTTCCTGACGAATTAAGGTTACTGCATCGGTTACATAACGAAGTTTTTCGCTAGGGTCAGGGACAAACAGTTTGTTGATGTCAGCCTGTGATCTGATAGGGTGCTTAAATTTAGGGCCTTCGCCTTCGCTAAAATAAAGTCCCAGATCCATGGCATCGGGTATGGTCAGGATATCTGAAAATAATATGGCTGCATCCAGATCAAAACGGCGTAAAGGCTGTAAAGTGACTTCACAGGCCAGTTCTGGGTTCATGCATAAATCCAGGAAGCTTCCTGCCTGTTTTCGAGTTTCCTTGTATTCTGGCAGGTATCGACCGGCCTGGCGCATTATCCAGACGGGAGTTGTGTCTGTTTCCTGTTTTAGAAGAGCTTTTAGGTAACGGTCGTTTTTAAGTGCTGGAAATTGCATGGGATATGAGAATCTCTTGTTATATTTTGGTCGTTTGATTGAGTGTCAAAAAAACGAATGCATTTGCTACCGACCTGTCGTTATTAATAGCAGTTAGTTTGCACCCAGGCTGCTTTTAATGAGTTGGCTGACTTTACCCATGTCGGCACGTCCTTGTAACTGGGGTCTTAGAATGCCCATTACCTGACCCATTTGCTTCATTTCAGTGGCACCGGTAGATTCTATTGCTGCTGAAATTAATTTTCCAATCTCTTCATCAGAAAGAGCCTCGGGCAGGTATTCTTTGATAATTGCCAGTTCAGCCTGCTCTATTTCGGTGAGGTCAGTGCGATTGGCACTTTCAAACTGTGAAATGGATTCACGGCGTTGTTTAGCCATTTTATCCAGTACAGCATTTACTCTGACATCATCTAATTCAATGCGCTCATCAACTTCTATCTGTTTGATAGCAGCTAGAATAGTTCGAATAACTAACAGACGAGCTTTTTCACCACTTTTCATGGTGCGTTTCATCTCGGCTACAAGCTGTTCCTTAAGAGCGCATGCTGGCATGGAAATTTCCTAGTAGTAACGCTTTCTGTTACCAATCTCTTTAGAGAGGCGTTTGAAGTTACGTTTTACAGCTGCTGCTGCTTTACGTTTACGTACAGCGGTAGGTTTTTCATAATTCTGTCTGCGACGAGTTTCAGTTAAAGTTCCTGCTTTTTCACAGGCACGCTTGAAACGACGTAACGCATAATCGAAAGGTTCGTTGTCCTTTACTTTTACTGTTGGCATATTAAAAATGTCCGAGTTTGTTAAGCAATAAAAAATCTAATTGAAAACAGGTAATCTGATCACCTGCTTTTCGAGCCGGACAATTATAAGGAGACATTTTGAAATATCAATTAATATACGGCGAAATATGCATAAAACTGCTGGTATTTGCTTAGCTAATCCTGATGAGATGCTATTTCACTGTCGAAAGTGCCATTGGTTGAGGTTACACTGCATATTTTTTCTACAACTCGGCTTAGAGAAAAGTAGTCAGAGTGGCGTCAGAAAGTCTTTGGAAATAGTATGAAAGTATTAGGGTTAGAAAGTTCCTGTGATGAAACCGGAATTGCTATTCTGGATGTTGAAAGCGGGGAGATGCATCAACGATTATATAGTCAGATTGAATGTCACCGGGAGTATGGTGGCGTGGTTCCGGAACTGGCTTCACGTGATCACGTGGCCAAGGCTGCACCGATGATCATGGATGTTCTGGAGGAAGTGGGTGGCGTTAATGAGCTGGATGGCATTGTTTATACCCGAGGCCCCGGTTTGATGGGTGCGTTGATGGTGGGGGCCTGTATCGCCAGGTCATTAGCCTGGGCGCTTGATAAGCCTGTACTCGGCGTGCATCACATGGAAGGGCATTTGCTGGCCCCCATGTTATCGGATGAAAAACCTGAGTTTCCTTTCATTGCTTTACTGGTTTCCGGTGGGCATACCATGCTGGTGGATGTGCAGGCACTGGGGCAGTACAAAATTTTGGGTGAATCTCTTGACGATGCAGTGGGTGAAGCCTTTGATAAAACGGCTAAATTACTGGGCTTACCTTATCCTGGCGGGCCTGAGCTGGCGTCACTTGCTACAACTGTTTCCAGCACTGACTTGAGATTCCCCAGGCCTATGGTTGATAGGCCTGGACTGGATTTTAGTTTTAGCGGTTTGAAAACCTTTGCACTCAATACCATTCATAAATATTCTCCATTATCTGATCAAAATCGTGCTGAAATTGCATTAGCATTTGAGCAGGCTGTTGTGGATACATTGCAGATAAAATGTAAGCGAGCGCTAAAACAAACAGGATATTCCCGTCTGGTGGTAGCCGGTGGTGTGGGGGCAAATCAAAGTCTGCGCAAGCAATTAAAGTTAATGACTGAGAAAGTCGGGGCGAGAGTTTATTTTCCTGCGCTGGAATATTGTACTGATAACGGAGCAATGATTGCCTATGCCGGAGGACTTAGAATGGCTGCCGGTTTGCATGATGTTGATGTGACTGATGTTTTGCCCAGGTGGTCTCTTGAAGATTTACCCGGTTTAGTTTAATCCGTAGGGTGCCACCAGGCGCACCAAAAAGGCAGTTAAATTATTAAAAAATAGTGCGATCGGTACAGTCTACGCTTCTTCGCCTTTTATAATGCGACGAATATTTTCTTTATGACGATAGGTCATTACGAAGGTGACGATTAACAGTAAAACACTGATGTTCATATCATTTTGTAATGCATAATAAATAAAGGGTAAGCAGGTAAATGCAATAAGAGCTGCCAGAGAAGATAATTTGAATACTTTGGCAATGATGAGCCAGATGGTAACCACGATTAAACCTGATACCCAGTTAAAAGCGAGTATAAAACCAATGGCCGTTGCAACACCCTTTCCGCCTTTAAACTGATAGTAAAGGGGGTAGCAATGCCCTAAAAAGGCTGCTAAACCGGTCAAAGCGATGAATAAAGTTTGCTGAAGAAAAAAACTGGCAATTAACACGGGTATAAATCCTTTGAGCATGTCACCAAAGAGTGTTAATGCAGCAGCTTTTTTACCAGCAATCCTCATTACGTTGGTGGCACCGGGGTTGTTTGAGCCTTCGCTGCGAGGGTCGGCAAAGCCCATGATTTTGCTTAAGGTGATTGCTGAGGAAAATGAGCCCAGTAAGTAAGCAGCGAGAATGAAGCCAGCATTTAAAAAAGTCAGGTTTTCCAAGTGATTAAGGTTTACTTGATTGAAATTGGCTGCACTTTATCAGGTAAAATAGCATTTTAGCAATTAGATAAATGAATAAAGATATTAAGACTTATCAACAGGGTGAAGGTCACCCGCTCACATTAATTCATGGCTGGGGTATGAATTCAGCTGTGTTCGAGCCTCTTGCTCAAAAAATTGCTAATGATTTTAGGATAACCCGTGTCGATTTGCCGGGTCATGGTCGTTCAGGCTGGTCGGGTCAGGCTAGTTTTGATGAACAGGTGGATGCACTAGCGGCAGTAGTTCCTGACTCTACGCTTGTTGGCTGGTCGTTGGGTGGTTTGTATGCGTTGCGACTGGTTAATCGATATCCTGAAAAATTTAATAAACTGATACTGGTTTCCTGTAATCCCTGTTTTGTGCAGAGGCCTGACTGGCAGACAGCTGTGGATGCTTCTGTATTTGCGGAGTTTTCAGCATCATTGATCGAAAACTGGCGGTTAACCATTCGTCGGTTTCTCGGGCTGCAAATGTATGGAGTAGATCAGGCAAGAACCCTGATTCGACAAATTTCTGAATTACTGATTAAAGGAGGTGTGCCAGACCCTGAAGCCATGCAATTTGGACTGGATTTATTACTTCAGCTGGATGCCCGGAATGAGTTACAGGAGATTAAAGTTCCAGTTATGGAAATACTTGGTCAGAGAGACACCCTTGTGCCCGCTGAATTGGCTGATCAATTACCACTGATAAATCCCGAAATTCGTGTAGAATGCCTTGCGCGCTCGGCGCATGCTCCATTTTTATCTAATAGCGATCTTTTTGCAGGCTTGATACGTGAATTTGTTAAACCCTCCTCGACTTGATAAGTCAGCCGTTAAAAAATCTTTCAATCGTTGCGCCGGTCAATATGATGATTCTGCTGTTTTGCAGGAGGAAGTTCTCTCTCGTTTACTGGAGAGGCTCGAATATATCAAGTGTCAGCCCGAATTGATTATTGATTTAGGCTGTGGAACCGGTTCTGCTATTAAGCCTTTGCGTAAGCGATATAAAAAATCCCAGATTGTTGCCCTTGATATGGCAGATGCCATGCTGGCATTGACGAAAAAGAAATTTGGTTTATTCGATAAAAAGTGGCTGGTCAATGCTGATATGGAGCACCTGCCGTTGAAAGATGACTGCGTGGATCTGTTGTTTTCAAGTCTTGCCCTACAATGGAGTAATGATCTTGCTGAAGGGTTTAAAGAATTTAAGCGAGTTGGTCGTCAGGGCGGTTTATTGATGTTTACAACTTTTGGTGTCAATACGCTCTACGAATTACGTGAAAGCTGGGCGCAGGTAGATCCATCGCCACGTGTTCATCAATTTATGGATATGCATGATATCGGTGACATGATGTTAGCAGCTGGCTTATCACAACCGGTGATGGATATGGAGGAAATCACTATGGAGTACCGTAGTTTTAAAGATTTACTGTCTGACCTGAAATCCATAGGAGCAACAAATGCTGAAAAAGGACGGCACCGGGGATTGATGACGGCTGCAAAATTAAAACGTCTGCAACAGGCGTATGAAGAAATTGCATTTAAAGATAATCGCTATTCAGCAACTTACGAGATTGTTTACGGACACGCCTGGTTTTAACCTGTACCCCTGTTAGAAAGACCTGTCTTAAAAACCTTCAATACTCGAAATACTTCAACAATTTAACTCATCTTCTGAGCTTGAAAGAGTTTCCCCTGCATTTGTATTAATAATCATTTTCACATAATTTTCATATTTGTATTGTTAAGCTGTAAAAAACAATAAAAAGTAGTCTAAACATGAATTTATACGGAAATTTTACATGTTTAAATGCTTAAAAAGTAGAATTTTTAGTAAAATTTAAAATATTAAGACTTGATCTAAGTCAATTGCACGATTAAACTCACGGCCTTTTCAGGGGGCTTTATTGGTTTTTGTTGTAAGGATATATCAGTTAAATCCATTTGATGGTGACTTGTTATGATTCTTGAAAAGGCAGATCCGAATGAACACCAATATGATTTTCTGATCAGGCCTAACAGGTCAATGACTGCAAAGGGTATGACGCTTTTTGTCATTTTTGTTGGTTTGGCTGTTTTCCTGATTGCAATAAGATTTGTACTACTAGGTGCCTGGGTAATATTACCTTTTGCAATACTGGAAGTAGCCTTGTTAGCAGCAGGTTTCTGGCTATATGAACGGGCTAGTCGATACAGAGAGACTGTGCAGCTTTCCAGAAAAAATATATTAATTACACAGGAAAGTGTGAAAGGCCGAGAAAGCTGGCAATTTAATCCACATTGGGTGCAGGTTGTTCTTAGTCTTGATCCAGATGACTGGTATCCCAGTCAGCTATTTATAAGATCACATGGCGAGCAGGTAGAAATTGGTACCTGTTTGACGAATCAGGAAAGAGAAGAGCTTGCAAAGGCTTTGAAGCAAGCTATGCCGGATATTTTGAAAGCGGCGTAGCTCTTAAAAAGAAAACGAAAAATAATTATATAAATGATAACCGGGGGAATTTCTAAATGCCGCAGCTAAGACAAATCTTCAATCGAAGATTGTTGTTGATAGCCTCAACATTATTTTCATTACCAGCTTTTGCAGTGAGGGAATATAACCTTCCTGAACCAGCATCTACCATTACACGTGAAATTTACGATTTACATATGCTGACTGCCTGGGTAGCCACTGTAATCATGATTATAGTGACCGGTATTATTGTGTATGCACTGATTAATTTCCGTAAATCTAAAGGCTACAAGCCTGATATGGAATTCAATCATACCTGGTTTGGGCGTTGGTCCTGGGCACTGGTCCCGGCTATTGTTCTTGGAATTGATTTTAGTATTGCAGGTTCGGCCACTAAAACTTTAAGAAATATTGAAAGTCATGACCCGGCTGAGGTAACCGTTAAGGTGACAGGCTCGCAGTGGAAGTGGACTTATGAGTATATGGATGATGATATTAAAATTGTCAGTAACCTGAATAAAGATATTCCTTCGGATGATGTTCTGTATCTCAGAGATGTTGATAACCGCCTTGTACTGCCAACTAACAAACGCGTACGTTTTTTGCATACTGCTACGGATGTTTTACATGCATGGTGGGTTCCTGCAATTTCGTATAAGAAAGATTCCATACCGGGTTATATCAATGAAACCTGGACAGTTATCGATAAAGAAGGTGTATACCGCGGACAGTGTGCAGAGAACTGCGGTACTGGCCATGCTTATATGCCTATTGTGGTTGAAGCGGTTAGCCCAGAAAAATACGATGAGTGGATGAATGGTCAGAAAGTAGCCATGGCTGCTGCTACGGCAGAAGCATCTGCCGATAAAACCTGGGAACTGGCAGAGCTGATGGAGCGTGGAGAAAAACTCTACAACACAAACTGTGCTGCATGCCATATGCCTACAGGTGCTGGTATTCCCGGGGTGTTTCCTGCTCTGAAAGGAAGCCCGGTGGCTATGGGTGAAATGTCTAAACACATAAATACAGTAGTTAAAGGTGTAGCCGGAACTGCCATGGCAGCCTGGGGCAACCAACTGAATGATCTTGAGCTGGCAGCGATTGTTACCTATGAAAGAAATGCGTGGGGCAATAATACTGGCGATTCCGCACAACCTGCTGACATAAAAGCAGCTCGATAAAAATTAAAATCTGGAGAGTGTAATAATGAGTGAAGCTACTGCACATGATGATCATCACGATCATAAACCAACAGGCATAGGCCGCTGGTTATTTAGCACCAATCATAAAGATATCGGTACCATGTACCTGATTTTTGCGTTGGTGATGTTATTTCTTGGTGGTGCCAGTGCGATGGTTCTTCGAATGGAACTGTTTATGCCGGGTATTCAGATTGTTGATCCTGATACCTACAATAACCTGTTGACTAATCATGCATTGATTATGGTTTTTGGAATGGTTATGCCAGCAGGCGCAGGCATGGCTAACTGGATGATTCCGATGATGATTGGTGCACCAGATATGGCTTTGCCGAGATTGAATAACCTGAGTTTCTGGTTATTGCCGATGGCTGCAACTATGTTAATTCTGTCCATGGTGGTTTCCTACTTTCCTGGAACAGGTACGATGGTTAATACCGGTTGGACACTCTATCCTCCGCTGTCGGTTCAGTCAGGCATGGGTATGGATTTTCTGATTTTTACCGTTCATATTCTGGGTATCTCATCTATTCTTGCTGCGATTAATATTGTTACTACAATTGTTAATATGCGTGCACCTGGAATGACCTGGTTCAAACTCCCATTGTTTGTCTGGTCATGGTTGTTCACTGGTTTATTATTAATCATGATCATGCCTGTTCTGGCGGGTGGCGTAACCATGCTGCTGTTTGATCGTCATTTTGGTACTTCTTTCTTTGATGCTGCTGGTGGCGGTGATCCTGTATTGTTCCAGCATCTGTTCTGGTTCTTTGGTCACCCAGAAGTTTACGTGCTGTTATTACCCTCTATTGGTGTACTTGGTTTAATTATTCCTACGTTTTCTCGTAAGCCTCTGTTCGCTTATAAACCATTAGTCTGGTTCATGGCGGCTTTGACTGCTCTGGGTATGGTTGTATGGGCTCATCATCAATACACGGTTGGCATGTCACTCGATGCGACGACTTATTTCATGATAGGAACCATATTGATATCGATTCCGGTAGGCATGATGTTGATGAGTTTTATATTTACTATGTGGCGTGGAGCGATGACGTTTGAAACGCCAATGCTATTTGGTATCGCTATTATATTGATGTTCTCATTTGCAGGTGTAACCGGCGTTATGCTCGCAGTAGTGCCGGCTGATTTGCAATATCATGACTCCTATTTTGTGGTTGCTCACTTCCATTACGCATTAATACCTGGCTCTGTATTTGGGTTGTATGCTGCGGTTTTTTACTGGCTGCCGAAATGGACAGGTAACATGTACAACGAAACTCAAGGAAAGATTTTCTTCTGGTGGACTACGTTGTCGTTTAACCTGACCTTCTTCCCGCAGCACTTTTCAGGTCTTGCCGGAATGCCTCGTCGAATAGTGGATTACAGTCCTCAGTTTGCAGATTTTAATTACCTGTCCAGTGTGGGTGGAATGCTGTTTGGACTTTCTCACTTACTGTTTTTATATATCATTATTAAAACGGTTAAAGGTGGCGAGAAAGCACCGGCTAATCCATGGGAAGGTTCTCAAATTGGTACGACTGGACTGGAGTGGACATTACCATCTCCACCTCCGTTCCACAGTTTTAACACACCACCTGCTATTAAATAGTGGTTTTGGAAGGGCGGTTTACACAACTGCTCTTCCTTAAAACAGGTATAAATTATGATGAATGAAAATATAAACGAAGCTGATAAAAGGCTTAAAAGAAATAACTTTATTGTGGCTGGAATCCTTAGTGCTATTGCATTAACAGGTATTCTGGTACCACTGTTTTATTATACGGGTCTAGTTGTTCCTAAATGAGTTCAGAGCAAGCACAATCCAAAGGTAAAAAGACTTCCTTAATGCTGGGTGGTTTAGGCATAGGCATGTTTGCTTTTGGTTTTGCTTTAGTGCCTCTGTATAACCTGGTTTGTTCAGTTGCTGGCATCAATGGTATTGCCACTGGCGCAAACAAAGCGGAACTGGTACTGACTGAAACTGATGTGAATCGACTGGTCACTGTTGAATTTGATTCAACTTTGAATGCTGGCCTGCCGTGGAAGATTGAAAAGCCTAAAAGTAAATTGAAGGTGCATCCCGGCGAAATGCATAATATAAGTTATCGGGCTACAAATTTATCTGATAAAACTATTAAGGTTCAGGCTATTCCGGGTATTACTCCCTGGCAGGCAACTGAGTTTTTTAATAAAACGGAATGTTTCTGTTTTGAAACGCAAACTCTCGAGCCCGGGGAAAGCAGGGATATGAATCTACAGTTTGTAGTGGATAGAGCATTGCCTGATAAATACAGCACGATCACTTTATCTTATACATTCATGAATACTGATCGTTCAAAAATTTAATTTAAAAAATAATTATAAATAGCGAATACAAAAGAGGATAAATTATGACAACTAATGATACTTATTTCATTCCTGAGCCAAGTCGCTGGCCGATTATTTCCGCTAGTGGAGTATTCGTACTGTTATTTGGTTTTATATTGATGATCAATGACGTTAGTGCTGGCTCAATGATTTTGATAGCAGGCTTATTAATGATCGCCTATATATTTTTTGGCTGGTTCGGTACTGTTATTGATGAAAATTTGCAGGGAAGTTATGGTTCCAAAGTCAGTACTTCATTCCGGCAGGGTATGTTCTGGTTTATTACTTCTGAAGTTTTTTTCTTCCTGACATTTTTTGCCTGTCTTTATTATTTTCGAGGAATTGCTATTCCTTCTTTAAGCGGAGAAGGGCATCAGCCCATGTCCAATTTACTCTGGGATGGTTTTCAAGATGTGTGGCCACTGGTTAACTTACCTGGTGAAGCTAATCTTGCTAGTGGAACGACATATACACCTGCCAAAGAAACAATGGGAGCCGGGGGCATTCCTCTATGGAATACCATTATCCTGCTGTCTTCAGGCGCAACGCTGACCTGGGCTCACTGGGGATTGAAAAAAGAAAGTAAAAACCAGCTGGTGCTTGGTCTGATGATGACTGTAACACTGGGTTTGATCTTCTTTGGTTTTCAGGCTTATGAGTATTATCACGCTTATACCGCGATGGATCTTAAATTATCTTCGGGTATTTATGGATCGACATTTTATATGCTGACAGGTTTTCATGGTCTCCATGTCACCATCGGAACCATCATGTTAATTGTAATTACAATCCGTTCGATGAAGAATCATTTTACCGAAGAAAATCACTTTGCTTTTGAAGCGGTTGCCTGGTACTGGCACTTTGTTGACGTGGTCTGGATAGGTTTGTATTTCTTTGTTTACTGGTTGTAAGTTATTGTAAACAGGAAGTCGCTTTGTATTGAAAAAGCGCTTGGATTCTCAAGCGCTTTTTTTTGTCTTTAGTCTTTTAGTTATTTTTACCACGAAGGACACGAAGATCACGAAGGATTAGGAAGTGGAAAGTGAAAGCTTAATTTTGAAGTTTTATTTGTTTTAATACTTAACTAACTGTATTTAAGTATAACTATAAAACCTAAGTGCTCTTTGTGTCCTTCGTGGTGAGTTAATGCTGCTTTGCCGTTCGACTGATTTAGATTCCATGCGGTTGCAGGTTACCGGTAAAGTAACCGATCAGTAGCAAGCAGATCAGGCAGATAGATAACCCGACTCGAATAGTCAGTGAGGTAACAATTCGATTTGAATTTTCTTTCTCTTTAGCGAGGAAAAAAGCACCGCTAATTAAACTGATAATGATTAAAATGAGATTGATAATAATGAGTGTCTTGAACATGACTGGAACTGTTAATAATTAAGATGGCTGATATTTTATCATGAAAAGCTTTAAACGATTAAGGGCTGATTTGTAGTGTTTTTAGGGTTTCGATATATTTTTAATCCTTTGATGCTGTTTTTATTCCTGCTCTTTTTTGGGGTTTTTAGTGCATTGTCTCTGTGGCAGGTTTATCGGGTATATGACAAGCAGGCAACGGTAGAACAAATTGAATTTGCAAATAAAGAAATACCACTCAGCATTAAACAGTTATCAAATGAATATATTTTAGATCATTTGTTTTACCGAGCTTCAGCTACTGGACAATTTATCACTGAAAAGTGTTTTTTTGTAGAAAATGTAGTGATGGATGGGGAGCCGGGAATGTATGTTTACTGCCCATTTAACCTGGATGAAGATGAGCGTTGGTTACTGGTTAATATGGGCTGGATTAAACGCAGTAAAAACAGGCTGGAATTACCTGATTACAAGGTTACAGGTGACCCGGTAAAGATAGAGGGTTTTATTAAACATCCCCGCTCTAAACCTGTTGTTACTGCCGGGGATGATAAACCCAATACCGAACTGGAAAATCTATGGGTGTATTTTGACTTTGAAAGTCTTAAGCAACAAAGTGGTCTGGATTTTTATCCCGTTGAGTTACAGCTGACATCGAATGTTAATCCAGCACTAGAAAGACAATGGCCTGAGTTTAAAGCCAAAATAGGTATGCACATTGGTTATGCCATTCACTGGGCTGCTTTTGCACTGGTGACACTAGGATTATTTATAAAATTTAACTTTAAGAAAGATTAGTAATGAATGAAAAAGTAAAAAAAAATAGTTATAAACCACTCTGGATTTTGCTGGCGCTGAGTGCTTTTCCTTATCTTGCAGGTACTCTTTATTATCAATTTAAAGATGATTTGCCTCAAACAAAAATGTCAAATTATGGCACTCTGGTAGAGCCTGCCAGAGAAATTCGTGACGTACAATTGCGTTTATCTGATGGTAGTGAAAAGCCTTTTACTGACTATCAGAAGAAATGGTTAATGATCTATGTGCTGGATGATGAGTGTAGTGAAGGTTGTTTAAAGAATATCTATTATATGCGCCAGATAAGAAAAGCCATGGCACAGGAGCGTTTTAGAATTAATCGTTTAATGATTCTGGATAATCAAAATATTGATAAAGAACAACTCGAAAAGATAAAAGATAGTTATCCGGGGATGGATATAGCTACAGTAAGTACGGAAACCAAACAGCATTTCTACTCTACAATTCAACAAGGTTCAGGTAGTATCTTCAAAAAAATCATGTTAATTGATCCTTTTGGTAATTACATGATGGAATATACGCAGGAACCTGATCCGGAAAAAGTTCTTAAGGATGTAAAAAGATTACTCTCTATCTCCAGAATTGGCTAAAGCTAAAATATAAATTATGAATAAAATTAAAGCAAAAACTGATTTTCTTCCGCACATTGGTGAATACTATCAACTGTGTAAACCCAAGGTCGTTTACCTGATTTTATTCACAGCCCTGGCTGGCATGTTGTTATCCACTCCAGGCATGGTGAGCATTGATATCCTGTTCTTTGGTTTGATTGGTATTGGGCTGGGAGCAGCTTCTGGAGCCGCTATCAATCACTGGGTTGATCGTCGCATCGATATCATTATGGCACGTACCAAAAACAGGCCTCTGCCTCAGGGCAATATCAGTTCGAAATCAGCATTGATATTTGCCATTAGCCTGGGCGTATTATCGATGGTGATACTGTTTGCTTTTGTTAATACTATGACTGCCATATTAACCTTTATATCGCTGGTGGGTTATGCAGTTGTGTATACCATGTTTCTAAAACATAGTACTCCCCATAATATTGTTCTGGGTGGTGCTGCGGGTGCTGCTCCACCTGTTTTAGGTTGGGTTGCTGTTACTAATGAACTGACCGTAGATGCATTACTGTTATTTCTTATTATCTTCATCTGGACGCCGCCTCACTTTTGGGCACTGGCTATTAAACGTCGGGATGAATATAAAAAGGCAGGAGTACCTATGTTACCGGTTACTCATGGCATTGCATTTACCAAGCTGCATATCGTGTTGTATACATTGATGTTACTGGGAATCTCGATGCTTCCGTTTGTAACGCAAATGAGTGGGTATTTATATCTTGCCGGTTCGTTAGGACTGGGGCTTGGGTTTTTATATTATGCAGTCAAACTATATCAGTGTAAGGCCGATGAATATGCCATGAAAACTTTTGGTTACTCGATCTTTTACCTGAGTGCTTTATTTGCTTTATTGATTTCAGATCATTATTTGCGTGAAGTTATTCGTGCTTATATTTAACTGGAAATATGTACCTGGTATGTTCGAAGTTTCTCGTAGGGTGCGCCGTGCGCACCAATCTCTATAACATTAACGGAAATGGTGCGCATGGCGCACCCTACAAATGGTAATTAAGTTTTACCCTTAATCATCGTGAGCTTCCTGTTTTAACCTATTCAGGCATGTTTGGTGGATCCAGGTCGTCTCTGGTACTTGCTTTATTTTGTGCCATTTCGGCTATCCATTGCTCTAGCAATTTTACATGCTCTGATTCTTCATCACTAAACTCTGCTGCCAGTTTTCTAATCTCTGGCGAGGGTGATTTTTTGGCTATATTGGCATAAAATTCATGTCCGCGTATTTCATTGTGCAAGGCCAGTTCCAGTACTCTTTCTGGCGTTATCTGGTATTCAATGAAATCGAAAGCTGTGGTTTCGGGTCCTTCAGGACTTTGCCATTCAAAATCCCAGCTTGCTACATTGGGTAATACCATGCCTTCGGCGTGCTCAATGATTTCTGAGGCATGTTTACCGCTGTATTCGGATAACTTTCTGAATAGTTTTTCAACTTCTGGATCATTATGTACCTTCATGTTGTCAGCCAATTCTGAGTAACGATCAGATGATTCAATTTCCAGTAAATAGGCTAGCGCAAGAAATGTTTCCAGATCTTCGATGGATTCAGGTTTTATCATACGATGAACTCCTCTTCGAATTGTTTGATTGATGCTTCAGCAACATCGGGTTGGCTCCAAACAGGGTAGTTGCTTTGAAAAATCAGGCCACTGCTCATGCCGTCATCTGTGTACAAATGTGTTGCAGCTTTTACCGGGTCATCAGTGGGTTCATGAGGGAAGGGCTCAACCTGATGTTTCCATAATTTTTGCTCAGGACGAAAAGTCGGGCATGGGCTAAGAACCTGGATAAAGGAAAATCCTGGGTGTTGAATGGCCGCAATGATGAGTTTGGTCATGCCATTTGGATCACCCGAAAAACCACGGGCTATAAAACTAGCGCCAGATGCCAGGGCAATGGCTGCTGGTTGAAAAGGCCTTACTCCTGTGCCATGTGGAGTGAGTTTGCTCGATGCCCAGTCGGGTTGAGTTGTCGGTGAAGCCTGTCCCTTGGTCATGCCATACACTTCGTTGTCCATCACGATGTAAGTGATATCAAGATTTCGTCGGCAGGCATGTAGAAAGTGATTGCCACCAATAGAAAATCCATCGCCGTCTCCACCTGAAGCAATAACGGTAAGCTCGGGCCTGGCGAGCTTGAGCCCTGAAGCAATGGGTAGAGCACGTCCATGAATGCCATGAAATCCGTAACTACTCAAATAGGCTGGTAACCGGGAAGAACAGCCGATACCGGATATTACGGCGAGGTCCTGTTGAGCAAGATCCAGAAAAGCAAAGGCTTTGGTTAAAGCCGATAGAACTGCAAAATCGCCGCAGCCGGGGCACCATATTGGTTTTACTTCAGACTTGTAGGTTTTCGCTTTAGCCAGATTAGTCATGATGCTTGCCCTCTTAACTGCTGTACTGCATTTGTAATATCCCCCGGAGTGATCGCAAGCGGACCGGGCTCGGCGTAAACAGACACATCTTTAGGTAAAGTGTAATGTGCTCTCAGGTAGTGATAGAACTGTTCTGAATGACTTTGTTCTACAATTAATGCCTGATCAATGTTTATTAATTCCGCTTCCAGAGCATCAGTTTGTGCAGGTGCTAGTAATCGTATTGAAATGACTTTTACAGATAACCCTGTTAGCTCCAGCCTTTGAGCGGCCTCTAGAACAGCTGCCGTACTGGACCCCCAGGTAATTATCGCGAGTTGCCCTTCACCCTTAATATCGGCCCAGTTGTCGCCAAACTCAAATTGAGTTAATTTGCGCTGACGTTTATCCAGTTGATCATGATGGTCGGTGGCAATACTGGAAGGTTGCCCCGATGTTTTGTGCTCGAGACCATCGGCTGTGTAACTGCAACCTGCAGTGCCTGGAACGGCAATAGGTGATATTCCGCTTTCGGTAATTACATAACGTTCATAGACTTTATCATTGCCTGATTTTGCTACCTCACGACTGGTCGGTAAACCCGGTGATTCTGGAACCGGAGTGATGCACCGTGACTGTCCCAGAAATTGATCGGTTAAAACGATGGCAGGTGTTTGAAGTGCTTCAGTCAGTTGAACGGCCCACCTTGTAGTTGCGATACAGTCTGTTATGTTTTGAGGGGCTAGTACCAGATGTGGTGCATCACCATGCAATCCATAAAGGGCAATGTTTAAATCGCTTTGCTCTGATTTTGTTGGAATTCCGGTAGAAGGCCCACCGCGAGTTACATTCACCACCACCAGAGGAATTTCACTGGCAACAGCAAGCCCGATGCCTTCGGACATGAGACTTAAACCGGGGCCGGATGTTGCAGTCATCGAAGTGACTCCACCGAAAGAAGCACCAACAACCATATTGATGGAAGCTAGTTCATCTTCTGCCTGCATTAATGAACCACCGATTTTTTCTAAACGGGGCGATAACCATTCAAGTACTTCGGTTGCGGGAGTGATAGGGTAAGCAGCCACAAAACGTACGCCGCCCTGTAATGCGCCTAGAGCAGCTGCTTCATTGCCACTTATGTCCCAGCGGGTTCCAGGGTTGGATGCAATCAGTTTAGGACAGGACAGCTTAGCCTGTAGTTGGTATTTGTACCCGGCATGGAAGCAATCTAGTGAAGACTTCACTGCTTCTTCGCCTTTTTTTGAAAAGGTTGAGGTGATGATGTCGACAGCGGTGTCGGCGGGCATATCCATTAAAGCGGTAAGTAGGCCAACACCTATCATGTTAACTCGACCACCACTAATTTCTTTGGCCATGGCTTTTAATGGAACGTCTATGATTGTCGCACCAGTTTGAGTGATAACTTCGGGCACATCACCGTTTGCAGGATCTGAAATAACCAGGCTGTTACTATCCAGCGGTATTTCAAGTGCAAAGCGCTCGGCATTGAGCCAGTCAAATGCAATCAATAGATCAAAACGATCATCGGGGCAGGATACCGGGTGAGCAGAAAACCTTAACATAGCGGCAGATTCACCACCTCGAATCTGAGGCCCGACAGAGCGTCGCATAATGCCGTAGAGACTGTTTTTCGCAGCCTGTTGAAGCAGCATATTACCAACAGTAATTGCTCCGCTTCCACCGGATCCAGTAAAGGCTATAGAATGGGTACAGGTATGCGTCGACATGGTTATCAATCCTTAGCAATTTTTATTGTTAATTTAACACTAGCAGTTTTACCAGTGAAGGGATTGATACAGGTCAAACTCAGCGCCTGTACAGGCTTTTAATGGTCTATTTAGTGAAGGTGGATCGAATGATAATAACCAGAAAGATAACGCCACTGATAATGGCTACAAGTCCACCCAGTCCCATCAATCCCATACCTGCGACCTGGGCAAGGGAATCGAGTCCCTGAGCTGCACCGGCTGTTTTGCGTTGCACACCGTAACCGCCAGACCATACTAATGTGCAGGACTAAATCAACATGCACAACAAGCGGTATGGAAAAAATCTATCCATGGGATGAAATTTGAAACTGCCGGTGTTCTTGATAGCCCTAGCAGCAAAGAGAAAATGCCAGAAGTCAGTAGTGATAATATTCCGAGGAAAAACCAGCCTCATGATATTTTAATTTGTGCTGAGGTGAACTGCTCTAATTGGAATAAACTTAAAAGGAAATTTCTTAGTGGCTGAAGAACCCCGGTAGTTTAGAAGAAAACTACCGGGTTTTGGAAATGTATTATGCTTGAATCAAAAGCAGTTTAGGCGACAAATTGAGTTTTGATTTTATTAAAAGCATTTTTTTCAATTTGACGAATGCGTTCGGCAGAAACACCAAATTCATCGGCCAGTTCATGCAGTGTAGATTTGTTGTCGGTCAACCAGCGTCTGCTGACAATTTGTCTGCTCCGGTCATCCAGATCATTCAGTGCATGCATCAGGGTTTCCTGAGTTTGCTGCTGGCTATCTTTGTGTTCAAGTAACAGCTCAGGAGAAGGGCTATCGTTCGCCAGTGTAAATGCTGGTGCCTGGTAAGCACTATCATCGTCATCGTCGGCACTCATGTCAAAAGGCATGTCGTGATTATTTAAACGATTTTCCATTTCCAGCACATTTTCAGGAGTAACCCCGAGAGTTTCTGCTACATCCAGAACTTCTTCGTGTTTAAACCATCCAAGACGTTTTTTCTGGCTACGCAGTTTAAAGAAAAGTTTACGTTGAGCCTTTGTTGTTGCAATTTTAACAATACGCCAGTTTTTCAGAATGTATTCATGCATCTCTGCTTTTATCCAGTGCACAGCAAAAGATACCAGGCGAACACCCACATCCGGGTCGAAACGTTTTACCGCTTTCATCAGGCCAATATTGCCTTCCTGAATAAGATCAGCAATAGCAAGACCGTATCCAGAGTAATTATTTGCAACTTTAATAACAAATCTTAAATGAGGAAGTACCAACTGTTGAGCTGCATTTATATCACCGGTTTCCTGTAATTCACGGGCATAAGCCTGTTCTTGCTCAAAGCTAAGAATTGGAATTGCATGAGCTGCGCTGATATAGGCTTCAAGACTGGACGGTGTGCCAGAAATAGCTGGCAGACTGTTCATTGAAGCGACAAGTTGTTTACCCATAAATACCTCGTAAAAAAGTGTTGGCACTCAACCAACTGGAGTGCTAAACATTAGAGCATACTTGTAGGGTAAAGTTCAATAGACGGCTTGTCGGACGACAAATAGAATGAGATTAAGCGACAAAAAACGAGATTAGGAGTGTGCAGACACAAAATATGTGAATATTCACTATATTAACCGTGTATTGGACAGTGTTTTTATTGAATTGTCTTACATTTTGGTTTCATATTTCTTTTTTCTGGTTTCTCCATACCGGACAGTGGGTAGTGGGGGCTTCAGATTAGAGTTAAATTAGCAAATTTTTTAAAATTCTCGCTTAGTCTCAATCTGGACATATTGGTCATAGCTATAAGTGTCCGCAACAGGCTCATCAAGACCCATTAGAGGCTTTCAGGTAAATAACCTTTAATATCAAGTTTGTGGTGAAAGCCGCCCTTGCTGCAATGATTAATGTTTTATCTTTAATTGTTGCAGGGTTTTCTGCTGGTACTGTATTTATACTGCTAACCGCAAGGCCTGCAGTAAACACTATTACTATAAGCGTTATACATAAAACACTGGGAGAAACGTCGCTTTATATTTATCTTTTAGCTATTATCCTTGCCAGCGTATTATTAGTTTTTTGGTAATTCTGATGAGGACGCAGCGATTTTTTTAGCCCAGTAAGTTCTGTAAATTTATTCTATCTATTGGCTAAATATTTAATTAATAACGACACTAAAATAACCAACAAAAATGGTAGTTGTTCTGGTTGTGGTACTTCGAGCTAAATATGAATATTAAATCTGAGATTAAAAACTACCTTTTTGTTGTATCTGGTTCTGCCATACTGGCTCTTGGAGTCGTATTCTTTTTTATATCTAACAATATAACCACAGGAGGAGGGCCAGGTTTAGCTGTTTTATTGCATCATCTTACTGGTATTAATGTGGGTATTTTAATGGTGGCTGTAAATGCTCCACTATTAATTATCGGCATTAAATATTTGGGGAAAATGTTTGCAGTACGATCTATTGTTGCAATTGTTTTATCTTCAGCCTTTATCGATTTTTTACTTATAACGCTTAAGGTTGGTGGCTTAACAGATGACATATTACTGGCATCAGTTTTTGGAGGGGCAATTATTGGTTTAGGCGTTGGCCTAATAATGCGTGGTAACGCAAGTGCGGGAGGTACAAGCATTGTTGCAAAAGTTGTTGCAGCAAACTCTCACTGGAAACCAGCTCAGGTAATTCTATTTATAGATTTTTTAATCATTCTAAGCTCAATTTATGTATTTGCCGATATAGAAAAAGCGATGTGGAGTATGATTAGTATCTATTTTACAGCCAAGGCTATTAATACTTTATTAAGTGGCAGTCCATCAAAGAAAGTTGTGCACTTAGTATCGGATAAAGCCGAAGTTTTAAGTGAAAAAATAATTGAAAAAATAATTGAAAAACTAGGTGACAGTGGCTCAATTATTAAAGGAACTGGGTTACATCCAAAAGAAGAAAAATCGATTATTTTTATTATTGTTGAATTGAACAAGTTACGAACACTTAGAGATATTATTAAAGAGCATGATCAAGAAGCATTTATGGTAGTAATGGATGCTTCGGAGCTTTTAGGTCGTGACTAAAATCGACTTAAATGCAAACCAGCCATCAATAAGTTGAGATTAAGCTAGCAAGATAAAAATTTAACTGCTCAGTGTGATCTTCTCTGTTAATTATCTGTGTGTAACATAGGTAATTTGTGCACCATTATTTTTTATAACTTTGTATGGTTTTAAACTTCTAAGCTGACCATATTGCTCAAAAGAACAGTATTGATTACCGCCAGCAAAAATTAAACTATCCGTTGTATTTTCATAACTTTGGGGCATTGGAGTCGCTGTTCCTGTCTTCCTTTATACCCAGCTTCAAAATGAATCATCACAAAAGTATATGTATTTCTACTTTCTATTGAAGAGCTAGAACCACCGTCTTTTCCTTCGCCACATGATGAAAGAATGAATACTAAAAAGATCGGGATAAATATTTTGATCTTCACCTTTGTATTTCGTTACTCAATGTTGTTAAATGTATGCTCACTAGAAGCTAATAATATGATATACGTCAACACTAAAGTATTAAAAAAGCATTAATCTGACTTGTGGTGCATTTAGAAAAAATGTCTCATCTTTAGTGAAGATTTACATAAACCTCTCTGTCAAATGGCTGTTTTTTTGTTTGGGGATTTACCAAAAGCAATATTTAGCGTGAATATTACGAATTGGGCTCTACGTTGTTCCTCAATCTACCACGGGTTAATCTATTTTGTGATTACAGTGGAGCAAAAGAATCTAAATTGAAGGAGTATTATTCTGTTAACTTGAGTGTAGAGGGCATCATGATAATGTTTAAAAAATTTTTAGTTCTTATAGTCGTTCTGCTATGGAGTATCTCAGCCTATTCTCAAGAGTCGAGAAACCTGACTCTGGTATTTACGACAGCGGATAATCAGTTACACCCCAGGTCTATTGCCATGAATAATGTTTTAACGGAAGCGTTAAAGCAGATGGGCATCAAATTGAAAATTATTTCTATGCCATCAAAAAGGTCATTACTGAATGCCAATAAAGGCATAGAAGATGGTAATTTCCTCAGAACTAAAGGTATTACAGCTAAGTTCCCAAATTTAATTAGAATTCCTGAAGCTATTTCTGTTAATTATATTGTTGCCTTTTCAAAAGATAATTCGATCAAAGTTAATGGTTGGAAAAGCCTCAATGATTATCATGTAGCCTGTGTTAATGGCTGGAGGAATTGTGAACGTGAGTTGCCTGATCCTAAACAAAAGACAGTGGTAAAGAATGATAAATTACTATTTACCCTGCTTGCAAAAGATCGAGCTGATGTTGGTGTTTTCGGGCGTGATACCGGACTTGCAACTTTAAAAGAATTGGGTGTTGATGATATTATGCCTCTCTCTCCACCAATTGTTATTAGTGACCTGTTTTTATATATTCATATTCAACATGAGCCGTTGATTCCCGAAATTACTCAGGTTCTTCGAAAAATGAAATCTGATGGTTCTTATCAACGAATACTGGAAAATGCTGGACTAAAGTAAGGCGGAAATCCAAAGTGGGTGCAATCCAGAACTTGCAACGCAGTATTGCAAGAAAATTCATTATTTATGTACTGTTATTTAGTGCAGCCATTACCGTGGTTCTTACGGTATTAGAAATAGTCTCGGATTATAATCAGGGCATTGATGTTATAAATGAGAGTATGCTTACTGTTGAAGCAAGCCATCTTAATAGCATTATCAATAGTTTATGGGTATCCGATCAGGAGCTGTTAAAAATCCAGCTGGATGGTCTTTATAAGCTACATGATATGCAACATGTACAGATTAAAAGTGATGGTTCCATCATTGCCGTTGTCGGTACGGTTAAATACGAAAATGTCATCGTAAAAACCTTTCCTCTTACCTTTAGTTATGGTGATGAGCAAATCATTTCATTAGGTGAAATGCAGGTAACCTTTTCATTAACAGGCCTGTATAAGCGATTACTTGATAAAACGCTGATGATTCTTTTCACACATGCCATAAAAACCTTTCTGGTCTCTGCATTTATCTTTTATATGTTTTTCTGGTTGGTTGGAAAGCATCTGGCGACTATGGCTCGTTATGCTGCTTCACTTAAATTAGATAATTTACAAGGACCGCTAGTATTACCCAGAGAGCAGAAGGGAAGTGAGTCCTCAGATGAGCTTGATATTGTGGTCAATGCCATGAATAAAATGAGGGAGAACCTTATTAGTGATATTGCTGAAAAAGCAAAAGCCGAGGAGGTGTTACTTGATAGCAAAGAGCGTTTAAATCTCGCCATGAAGGGTGCAGACCTGGGTTTTTGGGATTGGGATATCAAAACAGGTCATGTTGTTTTTAGTGATCGTTGGCTTGAAATGATTGGTTACAAAGCTGGAGAATTAGAACCAAGCCTATTAACCTGGCAAAAACTTATTCATCCTGATGACAGGGACAAAATATTTGCCTCATTAAATCATCATTTAGAAGATGCTCATCAGGATTACAATGTTAATTTCAGATTAAAAACTAAATCAGGTAACTGGAAATGGATACAAGCTCGTGGAATGGTGGTTGAACGAGATGAATCAAATAAACCGGTTCGAATGGCTGGTACTCATTTTGATATAAATAATCAAAAGTTAGCTGAAGAGTCTCAAAGCAATCTTAAAAAACGCCTCGTTCAAGCACAAAAAATGGAAGCTATCGGTACTTTGGCTGGAGGAATAGCACATGATTTTAATAACTTGCTAGGTTTAATTATCGGTTATACGGAAATGTCTGAAAAAACGGCTCCTTCAGGAGGTAAGTTTCAGAAAAATATAAATAAAGTCTTAACTGCAGCAGATCGGGCAAAAGAATTGGTAAAACAGATTCTGGCGTTTAGTCGCCAATCTGAAGTTGAACGAATACCTATGCAAATTGAACCATCGATTAAAGAAGGGTTGAAAATGCTCAGATCCTCAATTCCATCGACTATCAGTATCATTAAAGATATTAAGCCATTGCAGGCAGTTATCATGGCTGACCCAACTCAGGTTCATCAAATCTTAATAAATCTTTGTACCAATGCTTATCATGCGATGGAAACTGAAGGGGGAACACTTTCTGTTTCAATAAAGCAGATTTCCATTGAATCAGTTGAACAAGCTGAAAATTTAAAAGTCTACCCCGGTGAATTTATTGAGCTTATAGTGGCAGATACAGGGTGTGGCATTACTAAAGAGAATGTTGAAAAAATATTTGACCCTTACTTCACCACAAAATCTGTTAATAAAGGCACTGGTATGGGCCTGTCAATAATATTTGGAATTATGTCCAGTTATGGGGGGGCTATTACAGTAGAGAGTGAACAGGGTAAAGGTTCAATTTTTCATCTTTATTTTCCCATAGTTGAGGAGAAGACTGTACAACCTGAAATCAGAGAAATAAAGAACTTACATTCGGGCAATGAACGAATATTATTGATTGATGATGAAGAAATGTTAGCTGAATTAGGTATGGAAATGTTAGAAGATCTCGGCTACAAAGTTACTATTCAGCTCGATAGTGTTAAAGCTTTAAAAGTTTTTAATGAGAACCCCGACAACTTTGACCTGGTTATAACAGACCAGACAATGCCTGAGTTGACCGGTTCTGAACTGGCTAAAAAAATACTGCAGATAAGGCCTGATATTCCAGTTATTCTTTGTACCGGGTATAGCAATCTTATCGATGAAGAAACTGCAAAAGAGCTGGGTATTCAAGCATTTTTACAAAAACCACTCACTCAGGAAGTTTTAGCTGACACCGTTAAAGGATTGTTAAAAAGTTAGATCTAGAGAAAATAGATTCAGATCTTTGGTTTATCCAGCAAGTGTTTGATGGTTTATAGTAACGCCTGCTTTCGCCTCAGATCCGACGATGCCTATACTCTGTCAGGAATGGGCTTCTATGATCTATTTAAGAGTTTAGAGACTGCATTCGACTGAACGCTTCTTTGACAAAGTAGGATTATAATCTACGGATTATGAAACCTTTATTGATAAAAATTATCCAGTTGACCCAGGGTCATTTTATAATAAACATCTTTAGTATGGCTGTACCTGTAAAGGTATCTCTGTTGACCACTTCTATTCATCTGAACCTTGGTCCCACTGTTGCGTGAAGCTGGCTTTAATCACTTCCGCAATGTTAATCTAAATACCTCTATCACTCTCAGCTTTGTAAGCAAATGCATTTCTAGCCTGAACAGTTAAGCTAATAGAGGGAGGTGTTGCATTGCCGTTATTGGGAAATTTATTTTGTTTCCATTTTTTTAACATCTTACACAGCGCCTAAACTGGGCTCTTTTTCCTCTTCGTTTGATACATCTGCAACCTACCTGGTTAATAATAAAGCTTTTTAGGGTTGTAATGTTGAAGTAAAGCAACGAGTATTGCAGGATATTTATTAGCTTTATTAAAATAACAGAATAATGACACAGAGTAATTCCTACGCTGATGACTATATGAAGGCATCAGAATATCTTCGCCTGGTGCTTCCTTTTCTTTCCAGGCATAAACTTCCAGCTTCTCCTCTGAACTACCAGATAGGTTATGACTTCGTGTCTGGAACCAATGGAGCATTGAAAAATGCTCTGAATGAACTTCTAGAACAGCCTGGAGAACCAACGGAAATGAGTTTGTTGAACTTATATGAAAAGTATATTTCTCAGGATGATAAAGCGCTGGAATCTGTTCGTGAAGGTCTACATAAAATAATTATTGATATTAAAACTGGCTATGATGACTCAAAAGGTGGCCTGTCAGACTACCTGGGTTCTTTAAATAGTTTTGCGGAAATTCTGGCCGGCTCTGATGATCCAGGTGAGCTTGCCGTTGAAGTTCAAAAGGTGATGGAAAACACTCGTTCAACTGAAGAATCTCAGCGCAAATTTGAAACTCAAATGTCCACTATGGTGGAAGAAGTAGAGAAGTGGACCCAATCAGTCGGACAATAATATATAAAACTTAAGTGCTTTCTGTAAAACTAGTGTCCTAGAGACAGGAGCAGAAGATGAGAAGAAAACGTAGAAACCATTCAACAGCCTTTAAAGCTAAAGTAGCTGTAGCAGCCCTTAAGGGTGATCGAACCCAGTCCGAGTTAGCTGAAGATTTTGATGTTCATCCTAACCAGATCATGGACTGGAGAAAACAGTTACTTCAAAATGCAGATCAAGTCTTTGGTCAAGCAGAAAAGCAGGCTGAAGAATCTGAATATAAGATCAAAGAGCTGCATGCCAAGATAGGCCAGTTAACCATGGAACGAGATTTTTTAGAACAAGGGCTGGAACGGATTCACGGTCCGAAAAGAAAAGGATGATTAATCGTCAGAGCACATTGCCGGTGACAATGCAGTGTCAGCTACTATCACTGAATCGATCGACAGCCTATTATCAGCCTAAAGGTGTATCAGATGATGACCTGAAGATCATGAAGCGTATTGATGAAATGCATCTTAAACGACCTTTTTATGGGAGCCGCCGAATACGGGATTGGTTGGAAGCAGAAAATCATGGCATCAACCGCAAGCGTGTTCAGCGGTTAATGAGGCTAATGGGTATAACGGCATTATATCCGAGGAAAGGAACCAGTCACCCCGGCAAGGGACATAAGATTTATCCCTATTTGTTGAAAGGGCTGACAATTGATAGACCCAATCAGGTTTTCTGTACTGATATTACTTACGTACCGATGGCCAAAGGTTTTGTTTATTTAGTAGCAATCATGGACTGGCATAGCCGAAAGATCCTATCCTGGCGTTTGTCTAACAGCATGGATACTGATTTTTGTATTGATGCCCTGGAAGAAGCCATAAAGCGTTATGGAGCGCCGGAGATCTTTAATACAGATCAAGGTTCTCAATTTACCAGTGAGGCTTTCACAGATGTATTGAAATCAGCAAAAATTAAAATCAGTATGGACGGTAAAGGGCGCTGGGTTGATAATGTCATGATTGAACGATTTTGGCGCAGCCTGAAACATGAAGAGGTTTATTTGAAGGCCTATGAGTCAGTGAATGATGCTCGTGTTAATATCAGAAAATATATTGACTTTTATAATGCAGAGCGAAAGCACCAGAGTTTAGATAAGACGCCTGACCAGGCTTATTTGGGATCCATAGCGCTGCCTGAAGCAGCATAATTTTTTAAACACAGAATACACTTAAGCGACTGTCCGATTTTTGGGGTCCATTTCTGTAGAGTCTCTGCGTAAAGAGTTGGCACAGGTAAGGGAAGAGTCTTTGACCGATGCCTTGACCGGAATTGCCAACCGTAAGGCTTTTGATCAGGCTCTGGAAAAGTCATTTCAGGATAATGCTGAAAAGAATACGTCCTTTTGTGTTGTCATTGCCGACATTGATTTTTTCAAAAAATTCAATGATACCTTTGGTCATCTGGTGGGTGATAAGGTACTTCGATTTGTCGCGGCAACCATCAAATCTTGCGTTAAGGGTAAAGATACTGCTGCTCGTTTTGGTGGTGAAGAGTTTGTCTTGATTCTGCCTGACACAGGGATGGAAGGTGCTGAAATTGTTGCTGAGCAAGTACGCAAAGCCATTTCTAAAAGTATTCTGAGGGATATCAAAAATAACGAAGAATATGGAAAAATTACTATATCTCTCGGTATTGGTCAGTTCAAGAAAGGTGAATTAACAAATGATTTATTAAAACGTGCTGATGAAGCACTTTACCAGGCTAAGGAAAATGGCCGCAACAGGGTTGAAAAAGCCCTTTAATCCCATGGTGATTTTTTCCTGAGCAATACTGACAACGTTTAGACCGTTCATTCAAAGGTGTTTTAGTAGGAGAGCCATGTCAAACACCCTTATGAACCCTTTAGCCATACTCCATCAAGATGAACATATTATTGTTATCCACAAGCCTGCTGGGCTGTTGATGCATCGCAGTCCCATTTCTCAAGATACGGTTTTTGTACTACAAACATTACGCGACCAAATAGGCAAAAGGGTCTACCCCATTCACCGTTTAGACAGAGCAACTTCTGGAGTATTGGCTTTTGGTCTTAACTCGGAAATGGCGAAAGCTGTTGCACAGCAGTTTGAAGATCATCTGGTTGAAAAAGAGTACCGTGCATTAGTTCGTGGCTGGGTCGATGATAACGGTCAAATCGACCACCCCATTAGAGATGAAGATGGCAATAAAAAAGCCCAGCAGGCAATTACCGACTATCGTTGTTTGCAAAAAATAGAACTGCCTTTTGAGGTTGACCGATACCCCAGCACTCGATACTCACTGGTCGGTATTTCACCTCAAACAGGCAGAAGACAGCAAATACGCAAACACTTTAAACATATTTCACATCACCTAATCGGTGACACCACTCATGGAAATGGAAAGCACAATCGCTTTTTCCGTGAGCAATATGATATTCATCGTTTGATGCTGACTTCTCACAAACTTTGCTTTGATCATCCCGTCACTCAGCAAAGACTGTGCTTTGAAGCAAAAACGGAGCCAGAGTGGGAGAAATTATTTGAAGTGTTTAACTGGCAGGTAAAAACAGGTCAGTCAGGCAAGGCAGAAGTCTAAAAGTATTAACCTACAATTATGACTAATCGCTTTCCATTTATCATACTTAGCCTATAAATTTATAGAATTAGTAATACTTCGTTAAATGCGAATGTATTTGTAATATTTATCGATTTTTATATAGTTCAAATTTGCCTTATTATATTCAGTTTACACTTACATTTCTATTACACCCTGTAATTCATGATGTCAGTTGAATCGCTGTCCATTTCAATGTCGAGTTTTGGTCTGATCTCATTAGCTGAGATTGGAGATAAAAGTCTGTTAGTTTGTATGACTCCTGCTACCCAACACCGGTATTGGCCTGATATTCTGGGTGCCATGTCAGCTTTAATTTTTCTCAATGTATTAGCTTTTTTGTTTGGTACCAGTGGTATCAGCCTGGAAAGCAACAGGTATCAACTAACTTAAAACTTTATTGATTTGAATGAGACCAACGACTAACAAAGAATATGTTGCGCCCTGGGAAAAAGCTTTTGACCGGGTTCTATCTCCACTGGATGAATTTATTCACCGCCAGACGACCAGTGGCATTCTGCTTATGTTGTGTGCTATTGCTGCACTGACTCTTGCTAATAGCCAGTGGAGTGATGCTTATCATCACTTTCTGGAAATGCCCTTTAGCATTGGAGTACCGGGGTTTTACCTGTCGAAGTCACTGCACCACTGGATTAATGATGGTTTGATGGCACTGTTTTTTTTCGTTATAGGCCTGGAGCTGAAACGGGAGATTCTGGTCGGTGAACTGGCTAACCTGAAACAGGCAATGTTGCCAATTATTGCTGCTATTGGTGGCATGGTGGTGCCTGTCATTATCTACATCAGTATCAATCCTGAAGGACATACTTTCGATGGTTGGGGTGTGCCAATGGCAACCGATATTGCTTTTGCGCTAGGCACCCTGGCGTTATTGGGTACACGTATCCCTAAAAATCTACTGACATTCCTGGTGGCCCTGGCCATTGTAGATGACCTGGGTGCCGTGATGGTGATAGCAGTGTTTTATACCGAAACAATCAGTATTCAGGCTTTGCTTGTTGCGGCTGTTACATTGGGTTTATTAATAACCCTTAATCTTGGAGGTATTCGCCGTTCATTACCCTATATTCTGCTAGGAATCGTGCTGTGGGTCGCGATGTTGAAGAGTGGTGTGCATGCGACTCTCGCTGGTATCTTTCTGGCTTTTACCATTCCGATGCGGCCAAAGTATGATGCGGATCGCTTTCTTACTCAAATTCATGAAATGGTAGGGCAAATTAAACTGGCTCACCAGAATGAAACGAATATCGTGAAGAATGATGATCTGCGATCCAAAGTTCATGCCCTGGGAAAAGGTGTGCAACTGGTTCAGGCACCCGCACAAATTATGGAGCGTACAATGCACATGCCCTCGGCTTACCTGATTATCCCGATATTTTCTCTGGCAAATGCGGGAATACCGGTCGACTGGTCTGCTTTAGGTGGTATTGTTACTCATCCTGTTTCTGTTGGCATTGCAACAGGCCTGGTTTTTGGAAAGCTTATTGGTATCGCCGGGTTTTCCTGGGTGGCGGTCAAACTCGGTGTGACAACTTTACCTCCAGGCCTGAATTTTAAGCACATAGTCGGTGCTGCATTGATGGGCGGTATTGGGTTTACCATGTCGATATTCATTGCTGAACTGGGTTTTGCCCACTCTCCAGAAGATTTGCTGATGGCAAAATCAGGGGTTTTAATTGCGTCTGCGGTGGCAGGAATATTGGGGTTTGTGTGGTTATATTTAACTACTGAAAAGCAAACTGAATAATATTTATAGCTTATTAAATTACATAAATTTGAAAAAAATTATGATAGAAAAACTAAGCAAAGGTTATGAGCGATTCCGTCAGGGATACTTTCAACGCAACCGGTCACGACTGGAACAACTAGCAGAAAAGCAAACCCCAGAAATAGCGATGATCTCCTGTTGTGACTCTCGTGTTGACCCCGGCATTCTGTTTGATGTTGAACCAGGTGATCTTTTTGTAATTCGAAATGTTGCCAACCTGGTACCTCCGTTTGAAACCAGAGGGGACTACCACGGCACCAGCGCCGCACTGGAATTTGCAGTAACCAGTTTGCAGGTGAAACAGGTGGTCGTGTTAGGTCATGCCAATTGCGGTGGGATTCGTGCCTTGATGGATAATGATTCGACGATAGAGTCTGATGGTTTTATCGATAGCTGGATGAACCTGGCGGCGACTGCAAAAAAGGAAGTGTTAGCACGTGATGACCTTAAGACAGCTGAGCAACGTATCGATGCCTGTGAGAAAGCAGCGATTAGTCATTCGTTAAAAAATCTGATGAGCTATCCGTGGATCAATCAACGGGTCAACTCTGGTTCTCTGGAACTGTTGGGTTGCTATTATGATTTACGCAGTGGTGAGCTTATATCGCTTGATGAAGTGAATGCTGAAGTAATGAAAGGCCGATAAGGGTTGTAATTATATTCGAAAAAATCGATGTAAACGTAATATATATTCGAATTTATTGTTTCAACTAATAACTGTAGTATCACCAGTATTCCGGTTTGTTGTAAAACCGCACTCATCTTTAACACTCTTTTAAATCAGCAACAGGTACACCAATGAAACGAATTCTATTATTTATTATGACCAATATCGCCATCATGGTGGTGCTGAGCATTACATTGAGACTACTCGGTGTGGATAGCATATTGGCAGAAAATGGTTCCGATCTAAATATCCAGGCATTAGTCATACTTTCAGGTGTCATTGGTTTTGGCGGATCGTTCATTTCATTGCTGATATCGAAATGGATGGCTAAACGAATGACGGGTGCGGTAGTGATTACTAATCCGAGCAGTAATGTAGAAAGGTGGTTAGTGAGTACCGTTGAAAAACAGTCAAAAATTGTGGGTATAAAAATGCCGGAAGTTGCTATTTTCCCATCACCCGGTATGAATGCTTTTGCCACGGGTGCATCTAAAAATAATGCATTAATGGCAGTGTCCCAAGGTTTGCTGGATAACATGTCACAAGGCGAAGTAGAAGCCGTTGTCGGGCATGAAATGAGCCATATTGCTAATGGAGACATGGTGACACTGGCTTTGATTCAGGGCGTGGTTAATACCTTTGTAGTCTTTTTATCTCGTATTGTCGGGCATGTTGTCGACCGGGTTATATTAAAAAATGAACGGGGTCATGGCATAGGATATTTTGTAACTGTGATGGTGGCACAGGTTGTTTTGTCTATTCTGGCATCAACCATTGTCATGTACTTTTCCAGAAAGCGTGAATTTATTGCAGATACTGGCGGAGCCGATTTAGCCGGTCACCAGAATATGATTGGTGCACTGAAGCGTCTTGGGCAGGTAGAACCAGAAGCTTTGCCGGAACAAATGGCGGCCTTTGGTATCAATGATAAAGGTGGAATTATGGCATTATTTTCATCCCACCCTCCTATTGAAGCCAGAATAGCGGCTTTGGAAGAGCGGGCTAAGGGGCGTCCATAAAACGTTGTCTCGGCTTTCCGAACAGGTTTTTAGTAATTAGTTACCGACCATAAACTCTATCTCATTGAAATATAACAATAAATGGGCTTAAAGCGGTTAGGAATCAATAAAAACTCCAGTGAAAAATGTTATCA
>Ga0233430_1001571_pt1 | contig 31053 bp, 37 predicted proteins | sample SI_118_April2016_2_FD_179883 | JGI IMG/M metagenome (GOLD analysis project Ga0233430, IMG submission 179883) | Seawater microbial communities from Saanich Inlet, British Columbia, Canada - SI_118_April2016_150_MG | ecosystem: Environmental > Aquatic > Marine > Inlet | place: Canada: British... | reverse complement strand
GCGATCTCCGGTGTAGGAAATGATCCCAAGTCATTTCAGATTAGCATTCCTATCCAGCCGGGAAATAGTGGGGGACCATTGTTTAATGATGATGGAGACGTTATTGGAGTAGTAACATCTTCCCTTGATGCAGAGGCCACATCACAGGTGTCGGGAAACATCCCGCAAAACGTAAACTTCGCTATCAAATCAGTATTTATTAAAAACCTGTTACCTACCCTTCCTGAAACTTTGATTTCCCCAACGGGTCTGGTACCTGTTCCCGCATATTCGGAAAGCAATCGTTCAAATTTTGTTAATCAAATACAAAATAATATTGTTCTATTAGAAATTGAGAACTAGGTTGAAACTCAATCGAGCGGTCCATCCATAAAATGGTGGTACAATCGGGTATCGAATTCAAGAAAATTGGAGAAATCAGATCATGGGCAAAATACTGGCAATTATATTGACCCTTGTTTTACTTTCAGGCTGTGTTGGAGTTGGAGCAGGAGCAAGGATAGACTCAGCTATCAAAAAGCATGAGATTGTTTCGGAGCAGATTAATTTAGGGGACAGCAAGGATAAGACTTTAGCTATTTTATTGCCTACTCAAGCAGGCCTCTCTTCGGATACAAAAAAACCTCCCGAAAAATATATAAAGGAAGGGGTGTTGATAGAAATCTATTTCATGAGGTCGGGCCGTCAGCCAGACGGGCTTAGAACTGATGACGAATTTACCCCGTACGTGTTCAATGATGGAAAGCTTGTAGGTGTTGGCTGGCAAGTACTCGGTGGTGCTAAGTCACAAGGACAAACTAGTCCGGTCACAAATGTTCAGCAGAATGTAATTATTTATTAATCAAAAATTCAGCCGGAACCCCTTTCGAGGCCCCGGCCTTAATATCCCAGCTAATTCTTACTCCTTCTTTATAAATTTTGCGGTGAAATCTCCCACTTCCTGACTCTTCGATTTAATACGATCTGAGTAGCTCCACCAGCGTTCAGTCTGTTGCAATCCTCCTGAGTCATCAGCCTGACCTGAACCTGAGGTTTCTTTATAGGCTTAGACTTATTCCCTCGCCTGTTCAACACGGTCTGAGTAGCTCCACCATTATTCAGTCTCGTTGCTTCCTCCTGAGTTCCCGGACGAGGCACTATCTGCGATTTCTTTGTAGGCTTCTTGTCCTGCTCTTCTTTTCTTCTACATTCTTCTTCCTCAATTTTTTTTTGTCTTTTTAGCTCTAACTTCTCCTCTAACCATTCATTATTTGACTCATCATACCAGCCCCTTAGTTGAGAGTAGAATGCAGATTCAGCAGTTGCAAAATCATAATATTCCTCTGGTTCCTCAGGATAAAAGTTCTTCGCAGAATCAATCAACCCACCACCTTCTCTTGCATTGTCAATTAGATTGATTAATTCTTTAAACGACAAAGGTTCTTTAGAGAAATTTGGTCGCACCTTATAGTGATCTTCCCCTTCGGGATAACTATCCATATATTCATCTTCAACCCTATACTCAATTCCCTTGTCGGTGAGTCTTGCTATTACAGCTATCACATCCGATGTTGTTGATTTGAGATTAATGGAAGCGATAATCACATCATTCTCTCCCAATTCGGGAAGAAACTCTCCTCCCAAGAATGACGGGTCTATTGAACCAATGGATTGTTTTAAATCCTCACTTAATGAACTCTTTAAATATTCCGAAGGAACCGTTTCACCATTTTGAAGTGCAATCTTGATTAATTCCTTTCGCACTTTTCCGGGAATTTTAGCTTCGACGTGGGTCAATACATCTCGTAAATCCCAATAGGTGTTAGGTTGGAAACTTAGATCATAATTGGAATGGTTAGGCATGACAGTACTCCTTATATCTCCCGAATGAGTTGCGTGGCAGGTTCGGGAGGGAGCCTGTCATCGCTTTAGCAGTACTTGTATTCCGCCCTGAAAGTTGTTGATTAAATCGGCGGTAAAATTGGGCAATAAAAAACCCGGCTCAGCTTAGTTGCCAAGACGGGGTAATTGCTTCCTCGTTTTAGCTGAATTTATTAAACGCCCGCAAGCTGATTCAAATCGGCGTTAGACTTAATATACGGCTTCTAAAAATCAAAGTCAAAGAACTTTTCTTATGGCCCTCTCCCTTGCCTATCCCCACCAACTGGCATAAAATAGACTCATCATTCCATAAGCAGAGGAACTTAATGTTTAGCAACGGAAAGCTCCAGCTATTTTATCTAGCACTATTTTGTTCCATTATTTTTTCCCTTGTTGGCTGTAGAACACCATATCAAAGTTATGGGTTTTCGGGTGGGTATACTGACCAAAAAATAGGCAATGATAAATTTCAAATCTCTGTTATTGGCAACGGTTACACAAGTCTAGGGGAAGTTGAATCCCATTTTTTCAGACGGGCCGAAGAGATTGCGAAAGAGAATGGTTGTACCAGCTATAAGGTATTAAAACATAAAACAAGCATGGAGCCTTGGGCCACTTTTGTAATGCCTAATTCAAGAGGTATTATCCAGTGCCTAAAGGGTTCTAGTCCTTCTCCTGCACCCTCCCCTCAACCAGTTGTTCGTCAGCCATCAGTTAAACAGCAAGTAGTTACAGGTGGAACGGGATTCCTTTTCGGTTCCAAGGATTACGTCATCACCAACTTTCATGTTGTAAAAGGGGCCAGTTCAATAATTGCAAAATTCATCAACGGGCAAACGGTTGAAGCCATGGTTGTGGCTAAAGATCCGAAGAATGATATAGCTATCCTGAAACTGGTACAGGCTTCTTCCTTACCTGCTACACCGATTAAGCTGGGTGATTCATCATCAGCAAGAGTGGGGGAGGAGATTTTTACCATTGGCTATCCGGCTTCTAAGATCATGGGTGAGAAACCCAAGTACTCGAAAGGAGTAATCAATGCGATGACAGGCCTACACGATGACCCAACTTTCTTCCAAGTAAGTGTCCCCATCCAACCGGGGAATAGTGGAGGGCCGTTATTCAATGAGCGTGGAGAAGTGATTGGAATCACAACATCATCATTATCTCTTCTGGCGATTGATGCTATGGGTGCAATCCCCCAGAACGTCAACTATGCAATCAAGTCTTCTTTTGTGAAGAATCTTCTTTCTACTATTCCAGAGTTAATGCTTTCAAATACGAATATTGTTGTTGTCTCAAAAGAATCTGGCAACTCACTTCTCAACTTTATTGAGCAAGTATCAAAAAACATCGTACTCATTGAGGCGACAGAGTAAATGGGTAAACTTATGTTTGGCAACGCAAAGTTCAGGTGGTTTCTTTTAGCACCAATCCTTTTAGAAATATTCGTTGTCGTTAACTCTCCTGTTGGTTCTTGGGCGGGAGAACTTGAAGAAAAACAAGAACGGGTTCGCCAGAACCCGGATGATGCAGAGGCACACTTTAACCTTGGTATTGCCTACTATATGTTAGGCAAGTATCAGGATGCCATTACTTCTTACAAGGAAGCCATACGAATCAAACCGGATTATGCCCGTTGGCACATTGATCTGGGACACTCCTACGTTGGCATAGGCAAGTATCAGGATGCCATTGCCTCTTACAAGGAAGCAATCCGGATTGATCCGGATTATGGCAAGGCACACATGTTCCTTGGAACTGTCTACGACAAGTTGGGCAAGCACCAAGATGCCATCAATTCATACAAGGAAGCCACCCGCATCAAACCGGATGATGCTATTGCACACATTAACCTTGGAAGTTCCTACGACTATCTGGGTCGGAATCAGGAAGCCATTGCCTCCTACAAGGAAGCGATACGTGCCGAGCCGGATGATACGTCTGCACACAATAACCTTGGACGTACATACCGCGCGGCAGGCCAGTATCAGGATGCCATTACTACTTACAAGGAAGCCATCCGGATTAATCCGGATCATGCCAATACACACAATAACCTTGGAAGCACCTACCATGAATTGGGCCGGAATCAGGAAGCCATTGGGGAATACAGGGAGGCATTAAGGATTGACCCTAACGATACTTACGCTCGTAATAATTTAAATGATCTGGAGCAAAAGATAGCGGATAAAAGACTGGTGCATGAGCAACGCCTTCTTGAAGAGGAACGGAAGAAACACAAAGCCCGGAAGAATATAAAAGAAGCCGATAGGCTTGCACAAGAAAGACGACTCCTTGAAGAAGAGAGAAAGAAATGGGAGGTTCGTCGTATAGAAGAAGAGAATAGACAACAGCAGGCATTACAACACCAGCCTGCCCCAGGTGGAACAGGATTTCTTTTCAGTTCCAGAGACTACATTATTACCAATTATCATGTTGTCAAAGGAGCAAGCTCTATTGAGGTCAAGTTTCCTAATGGAGAAATAATTAAAGCACGTTTGCAGGCTAAGGATAGTCAGAATGATATTGCTGTGTTAAAACTTGCCCAATCTCCCTCATCCCAAATTCCGGACCTGAAGTTTGGGGACTCCTCTAAAGTCCGTCCCGGAGACAGAGTCTTTACTATTGGTTACCCAGCAAGTTCTATATTAGGTAAAAATCAAAAAATTACAGACGGAATTATAAGTTCTGTTACCGGGATTGAGGACGACCCCACAATGTTTCAAATAACGGTTCCCATCCAACCGGGAAACAGCGGAGGACCATTGTTCAACGAGAGGGGTGAGGTAATAGGTATAACCACTGCTTCCTTATCACTTAACGCCATTCAATCTATGGGTGCTATTCCCCAAAACGTCAACTATGCAATCAAGTCTTCTTTTGTGAATAACTTATTGACCACAATTCCGAAGACTTTACTATCCAATAGAGGGATAGTGGTTGTGCCTAATAAACCAGGCAATTCACTTTCAGACTTCTTTGAAAGGGTATCGAATAATATCGTCCTGATAGAAGCGAAGGACTAATATATTAGAACAATGTTTAAACACCGCACATTCATATTCCTTCTTGCCTCATTGTTGGCTTCTGCCTTCATAGTTTCATCGGCTGTTGCCCAGCGGGGTATTGTTCCTGTTCCAATTAAAGACAAGGCCGGAAACCAGGTTGGACTTTACAAGGGTAGTTATGCCCTGATTATTGGTGTCAGCGATTATACAGAAGGTTGGCAAGACCTAGAAAGTGTTCCCAGTGAAGTTAATGATTTAGTTTCTGCGTTGGAGGAACAGGGGTTCCATGTCGTGAAGGTGTTGAACCCCAATTCCGAGGCTCTTGAAAAATCATTTAAAGATTTCATCGCCCAATACGGATTTGATCCCGACAACCGTCTACTATTCTTCTTCTCCGGTCACGGTTATACCCGTCAAGTTGGAAATATAACCAAAGGATATTTGGTTCCCACCGATGCGCCAATTCCCGAACATGACGCAAAAGGTTTCAAGAATAAAGCTCTGAGTATGAAACAAATTATTACTTGGGCAGAAGGAGAAATTGAATCAAAGCACGCCCTGTTCTTGTTCGATAGTTGCTTTTCCGGAACCATTCTAACCAGCCGAGGTAGGCCACCAATCCCTCGCCCAATTAGAGATTCGACCAATCACCCAGTCAGGCAGTTCATATCAGCGGGAACATCCGGGCAACTAGTACCATCGCAAAGCGTGTTTGTTCCATATTTTATTCGAGCGTTGAAGGGCGATGGGGATTTAAATCGGGATGGATATGTTACTGGAACGGAGTTGGGTCTATATTTGAGAGATCAGATCATGGGTGGCGATACTCACCAGACCCCGCAGGTCGGTAAAAGTTTTAATCCTAACTTCAATGAAGGTGACTTTGTTTTTTCATTGTTGAATAGAGAGCAGGTGGAGCAATCCGTTGACACGATTGTTATAAATAAGAAGGAACTGGAGTTTGAGCGTTGGGCCGTTAAAGATTTAACAAGGTTTCTTAGCAGGGAAGCAGTGAGGTTAAGAGAGGAAAATAAAAGATTAAAGGTAGAAAAAGAAACACTGGCCGGATTGCAACAATCGCCCACACCGCCCAAAGCAACATCAAACGATCAATGTCCAAACAAAATGTCCTTCATTCCGGGAGGCGTGTTTCTTGCGGGTGAAGTGAAATCACTCAAAGAGATGAGCCTTAACGCTTTCTGTATGGATCAATATGAAGTAACGCAAGCTGAATATGAGAGGGTAGTGGGAACCAATCCATCGAAATTAAAGGGGGAGAACCGCCCTGTAGAACAGGTGAGCTGGTACGAGGCCAAGGCGTATTGCAAGAAGGTTGACAAACGTCTACCCACAGAATGGGAGTGGGAGAAAGCGGCAAAAGCTGGAACAGTGACGAATTATTATTGGGGCAATGACCCAAGTTCTACCTACGCTTGGAATGTAGGAGGTTGGTTAGGAGGTCATCACCCTGTGGGCAAGAAGAAGCCGAACACATTTGATTTGTATGATATGTCAGGCAATGTCTCGGAGTGGACTGATAGTGATTATGAAGGTAGCAAAAAAGTTACCCGTGGCGGGTCGTGGTACGGTATTACGAACAATTTGCGATCTGCGAGCCGTGTGGGATTCGGTCCGACATTTCGTTATAGATCTTACGGATTTCGTTGCGCCAAGTAGTTTTATTCTTTGCCCTCTTACTCTTTTACCCTCTCAATTTCTACCAGTTCCCCAGCGATAGCCGCATAGCCCGCTATATCTATATAATCATCAGGATTAGTTTCTCCACATTGAGTGCGGGCAATTTTCAATAGAGCCATCATGCACGCCACGTCATGCGCATTAATCGTATTCCCAAGATACGCACTCCAAAACCTTGCGATACGGTCATGGGAATGAAACATGTCACCGTGCTTTTTGGCTCTAGCACCCGATATCAATGATGCGGCTATTTTTAATAGTTTCTTGTGCTTTCATTTTCCTCACATAAAATTAAAATGGGATATCGTCACCCTCAGAATTATCCGAGATATCATTCGATGCTTGCGACTCACTACTTCCTTGCTTGCTACCTTGCAGTGTGATCTTGTCCGCAAAGATTTCGATTTCGGCTTTTGCTTCTCCATCCTTTACCCAACCATTAGGTTTAGCTTCTCCTTGAACAGTTAGTGCGGTGCCTTTCTTTAAGTAAGGATGTAGCCCATCCGCTCGTTTTCCGAATAAGGCTACCTTCACCCACTCAGTTCGTTTTTTATCAGCGTATCCTGCGTCACAGGCAATCGTAAAAGAACACACGGTAGTCCCACTCTGGGTAGTTCTAAGTTCCGCATCACGGGCTAATCGTCCTGCGGCAATCGCAATAATCATTTTTTCTGCTCCTTTTTAGGTTTGTTGTAATCCTTAAATTCCCTGTCACTAGAAATTCTGAGACAGATTTTAGTGCCAATAATCTGTTAGCTATGTTTATGCAATTACAAAATCCCCACTTCGAGCAAACCTGATAAACTCACGCAACCACTCATCGTGATCCGTAACTTTAAATTCTAATGACCGATCCAATGCGTTGGCTATATTGGTTGCGTCCTCCTCCGTGACAACTTGAAGTTCGTTATAGAAATAGCTACCACACCAATTATCTAGGGTTTCAAGATAGGGGCCATAACCATGTAGATTTATCATTTGTATCTTACTCGGGGGTTTTGTCCCCTCTGGCTTCCAACCGTTCTCGAATGCGATACTTAAAAGATAGCTCCAGCCAGCCCTATTTGTAGAAAAAGAACCCTTTTTTCCCATCAAATCAAATCCCATGATTCTTGCTCCTTTCCAAAATTGTTTTAATACGAGCCTCTATGCTTCGATCTTCATCTCCTCGAATGTTTCATCAATCTCATTCTCTATTATTAGCTTCTTGAGGTAATCATCGAGTTCTACATCATTCATAGATTCTATTTGGGCGTGCATCTCTGCCTGCTCCTCCCTCATGCGCTGGGAAGCTTTTGGCGTGAATATTGGCATCGTTTTATCAGCCACCTTTTTCATGTTCATGAATTTCTGTGTTGGCTTCCTTCCTTTCTGAAACTCCAGCTCTTCAATGCGTTCTAGTATTTCCAAATCAGTCAATCGAAATACATCCGATCTATTTCCAACAAGCCTATCTTCCAGCTTGGCCAGCCTGGTGGCATTTTTTCTCATTTCACTATTTCTTCTAATTTGTTCAACCTTGCCTCGTGGTCAGCACTTTCAATGCTTTTCCTGCGGGCCTCTAAGATAGAACTGAGCACTTGCCCTTCGTCGGGCGCGATTTTTCCTTCACCGACTGCTTGGACGACTACAGCCTGAGCTTGCGAGATGCCTTCACAAGTGTTTACAGCAGGCAGACTAATGTTTATAAGCCGTGATTTTCTTGGAGGACAGATTCTTTCAAGACATAACTTTATAGCCGTTAAATCCCCGTCCTTAGCAAGCTCAATAGCTTTCCGGGTCAGCGCCTCACCTTCGCCGTCAAGAAGCTGTTCAATTGCAAGAGTAGCCCTATGCCGTGTTCCCGGTTTTTTCCCAGCAGGGTTTCCGGATTGGCCTTTTTTCCACTTTGTACCTTGCTTTTTTCCTGTATTTGCAGAGTCTTTGCGTTTCATAATATTTCACCTTTAAAAAGGACTTTAGCTTCGTGTAAGGTTTGAATCTCTTCCCAACTCAAACCATTTAGGGCCTCTATTTCATTTCTAGTATATTTTGGGAGTGTGGAGTTAGGAACTTTTATCCATTTATTCTTCGTCAAGTAAATGCTCTGATTTAGATAACTACTGAACACCTGAATCCAACTCCGTTTCTTAAATAATGCAACCGCCTCAGCCATTGACTTTTCACGGCCCGATTTACTATCAGGCAATTGAATAGGGTTGCTAAAGTCGCTAATCTCGCTAACATTCTCATCAAGATTAGCAATATTAGCGGGAATAGCAGGGTCCTGTAGTTGCACCTCGGTGACTTGGAACTTCGGGAACAAGCTCATTCTCGTACCTCATAAGCTACCCGGCGCTTTTTCCCGTCAACCTCAGCACCGCCGACAATCGGACGAAACCAGCCATGACCTACAAGCAAAGAAATGATTCTTTCTGCCGTTGCCTTGTCTCGAATGGCATTGGGGCCAAATTGGTAGATCAGGCCGGGATATATGGGCTTGCCTTGAACCCTTGCCCATGCCAGTAGAGTTTCAGCTAGTATCAGGTCAGGGTTATCAGCAGATGAGTTGAAGAGTCTTAGTGCCTCATCCAGATGAAACTGAACAATTGTTATCCCGGATTGAATATTAGAGTCGCTAATTTCTATCGCATTGATATTTTCAACTAGAGAAAGGACTCCCGCTATTCTCGCCGCATGTTCCGCCGCTTTAGTCGCAAGCCCTCTTATGGAGAAGAGTTCCCTGTCTTCCCTGCAAAGCCTCTCAGTGTAATTATTGAAGCTAACCCATGTGTTTTTTGCCTTGGCACTCATGGAAATTTTCCTTGGCTCAAGTTCGTTCTGAGTACCTTCTGCCAAGGGCAATTGAGTTTCAAGAATCTGCATCATTGTCCCGAAGTATTTCTTTAATTCGAGGGTTTCATTTATTGATATCCCTTTATATTCTCTTCCTCCAATGGTTGATTCAGGGCGGGCTGGCAGAAGCCGTGACAGAAAGCCTTGGCTGGCTAAAAGACTATTGCCAAACAGGAGATTGCTAACCGCTGGCTGAACCATCAGATGGAGTGATACCCTCCGACCATAAAGAACAAAGCTCCCATCCCCAACACGGATTCTGGTAATGGGTGAACCATCCCAAAACTTGGATATACCCGCCGCCGTCTTCAGTTGGTTTTCCTGATTCATTCCATGACCGCCAAGGAAACGCCCTCCCTCATCGCTGAATATTCCAATGGAAGGCCAGCCTACTGCGAGAGACTTAACTAGACCTTCATAAGTTGGTTCCTCAACGGTGAGAACAGGGTTAATCGGGCCTTTGGGTTCAGGGCCAAGTTCCATGAGAGCCTTTTTCTTTTCCTCCCGGGTTTTGTTATTTCCCTTCGATAGGGCTTCTTCTTTTGCCTTTTTCCATGCTGATATTTCAGCTTCATAGTCATCAATATAATTAGAATAATCGATATATAAATCCTTTTGCCGTTTACTGACTGGAGCAAGTGCCACCGTGTCTGTTGCAGTCTTTCTCTCACCGCTCTCAGCTATTGTTATGAAATTATTTGATAATGGTGACACCCTTCCATCAATTTCTAAATCAGCGAATCCTTGGACGGCTAATGTTGCCGTTGCTAAAAAACTCTGCCCACAGATTGCCTCTGGGGACTGGATAACCTCATGTGTTTTTATAGCTGGGGGGGCTAGTGTCGATCCTAGAGCTTCTATAGGGTATGGATCAGGTGGTGGTAACTCTCTGCGTAATGGTTGCGGCTCAGGCCAAATAAGGCCCTCTTCATGCCCATTGCCATTCCCATTCGGCAGTACAGTTTTAGCGTTATCAGTAACAGGGTTAGACACAAGGCCCCTCCTTACTGTTTAGCCGATGCAGGAGAGACTCCTTCATCTAGCTCGAGTGCAGATACAACTCCCTTAAGGGCTTCGGAATATGGGCAACCAGTATCCCGCACGACTTTACGAGCCAACATATGTTTAACTCTATTTCCATTTGGGCCACGGGCCATAAACTTGAGAATTCCCAATTCATCGTTTTTGTCGTAAGAATTTACTAGAGATTTTTTGGCTTTCTTTGCCTCATCTGCCATTATGGTTTTGTTTTTAGAAGTCATTTTTCATCTCCATAGAAAAAGTTAATCATCTACTGCACCTGTTTTAAATTGGCAGGAAGTTCTGCTACTCCACGAGGTCTCGATTCTATCCAAGTCTCGATTTCGTCTAGAAACCATCCTATTTTATTGGGTGTCAGCTGAACGCTCAGAGGGAAGTCACCAGCTTTCATGCGTCTCCAAATGGTCACGACAGACAGGCCGGTAATCATCACCACCTCTTGCTTATTTACCATCCGCCTTTTGTATTGAACCTTTTCTCTAGTTTTGTTGTTCACTCGACCTCCGCTATTTTCGATTCGTTACAATTCATTAATTGCTCAAATGAAAAATAATCGCAACCACAGTAGTGTGGCTCACTGAAAGTTTTACTGAAGGTAAGTCTTTGGAAATACAGGATGAATAAGGAAACGAGGGAAGTGAAAATAATTTCAGTTAAAGGGGTTCACTGAAGGGGGATAAAGCATTTTTTGTGAATTTTGCGGGTTATTTGTCTTGATTGTGGAGAGTTTGACTGTCGCTACTCTCTCATACTCTTCTTTTGAATCTAGGGGATACCAAGTTTTCCTTGCCACTGCAAACTTTCACAATCTCTGGGTGACATGGAACAGCACCTTGGAGGATGCCTTTTGCTTTTAGCTTGCTAAAGGAGTCCGGCTTTTCGGAAGCGATCCTAGCCCTGAATTATTTACGCTTTAAATTAACTACTTTTGCCTTTTCTCCTGTTAGGATGCTATTCAGCTTTCGATCCCAAGCCTCAAGGGCCTGTTTTTTTTCATTATCGTACTCATGTAAGTCATACCTTGCGGTAATAGATTGATCAACATGATTTAACACTCTGGAAACAATAAACCTTGAAACACCTGCCCCGGTGGCGTGGGTAGCCCCGGTACGCCTTAGATCATGCGGTGTGAATTTAGGGATGTTGAAAACATCAACCGTATTTCTTTTCGGATCATTTGTCTGCGCATCCCTTAGGGCATGATCCACAGCCTGAGGTGTTAAGTGTTTGCCTTCGATTCTTCCAGGGAAAAGCCACTCTGAATCCCCTGATAGCTCCACCACCTCTTCAATCAAATCCATCGCCATATTGGAAAGCCACACTCGATGGGCAATATTGTTCTTCACCTTCTCTTTGGGTTGTGTCCACCAACCGTTTTTAAGATCAAGATCGGTTTTTTCAATCTGGACCAGTTCACCCTTCCTCTGCATTGTCACCAGTTGCAGTTTAAGTAGCAATTGAGTTGCCCTCTCCATTCGAGACTTATCCAGGTTGTTCCAAAAACCTTTAATTTCATTTTCGTTTAGAACTCTATCCCGTTTGTTTTCTTTGGCAGGAGTTTCAATAACTGCGCAGGGGCTATGCTCAACGATTGATCGCCCAACCGCAAAATTGTACATCTTACGAATAATTTCCAAGGTTCGATTGGCCTGTACTCCCTTCCCTCCTATTGCCTCTGCCCTATCTCGCACCCCATCTAATAGGTTTACCACTTCCAAACGAGTAATAGAGGCCGCTTTTCTTTTCCCCCACCCTGGGATGACATCCTTGTTTAATATCCTTTGATCCTCTTTCCAACTCCTCTTTTTCCTCTTTGCGTGTTTTTCAATATAGTCATGCACCAGTTCCGAAACGGTGTATGCTTCTCGGGCCTGTCGTTTACCCCTCACAGATTCAATGCCAGGATCAATTCCCTTTTCTAATTCCTGTCTGGCTTTTGCGTGGAGTTCATGCGCCCGGGACAAGGTTATTCTAGGATAGCTTCCAAGAGTCATTCTTCTGGCAGTTCCATCAAACCGAAACATGAAAATAAAAGTTTTTCGACTAGCAGGAGAAACTCTTATCCCAAAGCCTTTACCATTCGTTTCCCATTTCTCGTAGCGTTCCGAGATGGGCTTTAAAGCCTTAATAGATGCATCTGTGAACTTCACCCCTTACCTCAAAAAAAAGTGCTAAAATACATGCTGTAAACGCTACCCACGGCTGGGTAGCACTTTGGGTAGCATTTTAATCGAAATACGATGAAAAGACAAGAATAGAGATGAGGTGGTTTCAAGGCTTAAAATAGCCTTAAACCTTGGTATAGCTGGAGTTATGAAAAGAATTGAAACGCGGTGAAAAGCTAGATTGCTCGGCTCATAACCGGTAGGTCGTAGGTTCGAATCCTGCTGGGCCCATCACTACCCGTGGGGGAGTATGCAATGGCGTAAGCAGGCCACAATAAATCTCTGCTAGCCAGAGAGCGTATTTATACGCTGGCCCCACGCCTAGTGGCTCTTCCGCAGAGGGCGAGTTTCCTCAAGGTAGGTAGCATTTTTGGTTTTGGTTCAGACTTTTCCGTTGAACCTCCCACCACTGCTCACCGCAGGGGCAATTAATCATCAAGCCGCGATAAACTCCCGCTAACCAAAGGAAGAGCAACACGGTCACCGGCGGCTCGCCGGGCACGTTAGCCCTTTTTCTAATCAAGAGATGAAGAACGGAAGTCATCCCGTTTTTTGTATAGTTCCGGAGAAGTTATGTCTAATAAAGTCGAACAATTTTTAGAAAAATTTATATTCAACAGCAGGTGGTTGCTGGCACCCTTTTTCCTTGGACTGGTCATCAGCATCGCCTTGCTTTTTGTAAAGTTTGCTCAGGAACTGACTCATTTGACCCTCCACGTTGTCACCACTCCCGAAAGTGAAATAATTATTGGCATCCTGGCCCTGATAGACATTACTCTGGTTGGGTCTTTACTCCTCATGATTATTTTCTCTGGTTACGAAATCTTTGTCTCCAAAATAGATGTCGGCGACCACTCAGACCGGCCTGACTGGATGGGGAAAGTTGACTTCAGCGGACTCAAGCTAAAAGTCATCGGAGCCATTGTCGCGATTTCAGCCATCCATCTTCTGAGAACTTTTATGGAGATTCCGGAAGAACCTACTGAGGCCAACACAGAGATGCTCTTGTGGAAGGTAACGATTCACATGGCCTTTGTCCTGAGCGGTGTTTTCTTTGCATTGATGGACCGAATAGCCTCTGGAACCACTGCGCACTAAAAAAGGGTATGAGTATTGCGGGAAATGGTGAAAAGAAATTCTAGATTTTCAAAAGGGTTTTTACCTTACTCTCAAAGTTATTCATAGCCAGGGGTTTGACGATGTAGTCACGGATTCCCAGTTTCAATGCTTCGATCACTTTTTCTTTTGAATCTTCCACGGTCACCATCAAAAAGGGTGTGTGTTCGAGTGCTTTTTCCTGCCTCACAGCCTTGTAAAATTCCAACCCGTCCATCACCGGCATATGCCAGTCGGAAATAATCAAATCGGCTTTTTGAGCCTTGAGTTTTTCCAGAGCGATCTGACCATTTGTTGACGCAACTATTTTTCCGATCCCCATCTTTTTCAACATTTCAATGATCATCGTCCGGGAAACCTTTTCATCCTCAACCACACAAACCGTATAATCCATATAATCCTCCATCTCCCCTTAGAGTTTAATGAATCACCTTCTTCAATCTATCGGAATAAATTGTACCATTTTTTACGGAGTTTATTTTTTTGAGCTGGCTTGACAACCGCTAAGGCGCATTTTATCCATAATACAGGATAAGAAATATCCTCTCGGCCGAGAGACATGATAACCGCTTTATCAACCTCTTTGAAAAGGAGAGCATCATGAATCTCATTACATTTAATCCAGAGCAGGAATTAGACAGTTTTTTCGATACTGACCGATTTTTCGGTTTTCCCCGGGCAAACCTGGGCCATCCAACGGTTCTGCCGAAAGTCAATGTGATAGAAAAGGACGAAGCGTTTCATATTGAAGCGGAAACCCCCGGCATGACCGTAAAAGATGTATCGATTGAATTTCATGCTGGCGTGTTGACCCTCAAGGGCCACCGGGAGCAGAATTCGGAAACTGAAAAAACCGACTACAGCATCCGGGAGTTCAGCAATCAAAGTTTCGAGAGAAGCTTTCGACTCAGCGACCAGATTGATTCGGAAAAGGTTACAGCCAGAATGGATCAGGGAATCCTGAAGATCACCCTGCCGAAAAAAGAACAGGCAAAACCGAAAAAAATCGAGATCAAGCTCGAATCCTGAGCTGAAAAACCGCTTGCCGGCTCATACGGAGATCCCTCGTTATGAGTCGGCTCGGCTTTTTTGAACGCCTCATCCACAAACCAGCCTTGCCCTTCAAATTTTCATGCGACCTGGGGCAGACTTATGGTAAAACTATAGAATCAACCAGCAACTTTAATTTTGAATACAGGAAAGCATGAAATCACTCGCATCCATCGCAGACAAAGAAATCGAAATTATTAAAATGGCCCTGAACGATTCAATCTCGGACATGAGTACCGAGCTCAAGCAAGAGTTGTCTCCTGAAAAAAAGAACGAGCTCACAAATTTCAAGGCCCGATATGTGCGGGTGTTTGACAAACTCAAGCAAAGCGGGTCGATTTATGCGTTGACCGAAACCGACCTGGATGTCGTTGCAGCCGGACTGAACGACGCTATGGAATTGATTGAAGAAAATATGACAGATGATTTGAGTGACGAGGATGTCGAGGAATTCCTCGGGTATAAAAATGACTGCCAGAGGCTGGTTGATCTTCTGTCGCTTTAAAAAACACCCCTATCTTAAAAAATTCATATAGTACCCGTAATAAAACATCCATCCTGTGATGCCGGTCCCTACGACCATGCTCAATACCCATCCCCTCCGGCTGTCTTTTCCAATATTATTCTTGTCTTCATACATCAGGGCCGAGTGGACCATTACTCCCACACAGTAGGAGATCATCAAAAAAAACAGGACCAGGATACCGATCATGAACCCTGACATATCTGAGGGTTGAGTACTCATAAAAAAAATCCCGACTGGGCCACACCCAGGAAAGCGAGCAGTTGAGCCACACCAAAAACTCCACCGGCGATTACAGCCAAAGCCAGGATCACTTTCACCATAACCATGAAAATTTCGCGCCTGGTCTGCTTTTTCTTCCATACGCTGATAGCCAGCGTAAGAACCGCAACCAGAATCGCAGTGCCTAAATAATATCGGGGAGACATACGGCTCCTTACAGGAGAAAAAGAATTAGAAATGGTAGTTAGCTTTTAGGGGACCTCTTCCACCCGGATCACATTAGTCCAGTTGGGAATGTTAACCGGGATTCCCGTTGTGACCACCACCCGGTCCCCCTTTTTCACCAGCCTTTTATTTTTCAGCATAGTGATTATTTCTTCTATATGCAGTAACAGGTGCCGGTCTTCCTCAACCAAAAAGGGAACGGCTCCGCGCACCAGATTCAACAGACGCGCCCTTTGCAAACTGGAGGTAAACGAGAATATCGGAACCATCGGTTTCGGGCTTGCCACCATTTTTGCCGTTCCCCCACTGAGGGTAAATATTACCATGGCTTTAGCGTGCAACAACTCCACCATGCGATTGGCAGAATAGGTGATGCCTGCGTTAATACTTGGATCTTCCTTAAAAAACCGGTTCCAGGGTTCGATCATTTTCGATTCCGCCATATAAGCTTCGGTAGTCAGTGCCGTTTCAACCATCACCCCCACTGCCGCGACCGCATGTTTGCCTACCGCCGTTTCTCCTGAAAGCATGACCGCATCGGCACAATCCATAACCGCACTGGCCACATCCGAAACTTCCGCACGAGTCGGACGTGAATTTTCAATCATCGATTCCAGCATCTGTGTAGCAACGATCACCGGTTTGGAATGTTTGGCACCTTCCCGCAAAATTCTCTGCTGAACCACCGGAACCTCAGTCAGGGAAATCTCAATTCCCAAGTCGCCTCGGGCAACCATGACACCATCGGCGGCCTCTACAATTTCTTCCAGGTTTTCCACCGCCTGCTTACGTTCAATTTTCGCAATGACCTCTACCCCTTTTCCGCCTTCCTTCCGGATCATACCGCGTAGCCGTTGCACATCTTTCGCTGAACCGACAAAAGATAACGCCACCAGATCCACCCCTTCTTGAATACCGAACTTAAGATCCTTCTTGTCTTTAGCCGTTATCGGGTCTGCGCTGAGGCAAGCATCCGGAAGATTCAATCCCTTATGGTCCGACAACGTTCCCCCAACCAGGATTTCAACCTCCACCCGCTGTCCGGAAATGCCTTTCACGACTCCGCTGAGCTTTCCATCATCCAGATAAATCCGGTTGCCAATGTCTACTTCTTTATGGAAGTGCATGTATTGGACGGGAACCAGAGAAGGACTCCCCACCTTTTTTTCCGTGGTAAAAACCACCCTTTGACCACGCTTCAAGTGAATGGAGCCCTGCTCGAATTTTCCCACACGAATTTTTGGGCCCTGAAGATCCAGGAGAACTCCGATAAAAGTGTGGCGCTCCTTTTCTGCTTCGCGAATCCATTGAATCCATTGCCGAACGGTTTCATGGTCCCCGTGGGAAAGGTTGAGCCTGAATATATTGACTCCCTTTGCCACCAGATTGCGGATAACCGTTTTACTGCCACTGACGGGCCCCAGCGTTGCCACAATTTTTGTCAACCTAGTCGCCATAACCGCTCCTTATTTTTCTTCAGGTGAAAGTGAGTAGTTTTGCGGAACTTTCCTGAACGGCATCATCATTAAATTCTTGAAAGACACTTCCTCACTGGTGCGAAACTGGCTGACCCCGATTACAATCCGGGATTGCGGTTTCAATGCGTCAGGAACATAGGTCCCCAATATCCGGTCCCAGACAGACAGGTTGAAACCAAAGTTGGAATTGGTTTCCTCTTTCTCCACCGAATGATGAATACGATGCATGTCCGGCGTAACGATTATATATCTTAACAGGCGGTCAAGACTCTCAGGCAAAGTAATATTGGAATGGGAAAACTGGGCCATTCCATTTAGAATCGCCTCGAAGATCAAAACCGTTGTCGTGGAAGGACCGAGGGCAAAGACCAACCCTATTTTATACAGCATGGACCCCAATATCTCTATGGGGTGAAACCGCAACCCGGATGAAACATCCAGATCGAGATCGGAATGATGCACAATATGAAAGCGCCAGAAAAAAGGGATCATATGTAGCACTACATGCTGGATATAAATCATCAGGTCCAGAATGATCACGCAAAAAAAAGTTTCCAGACCCTCCGGCCATTCGAGGTAGTTGAACAGCCCCCATCCCCTTTCCCCGGCGAATTGGGCGGCTCCAACTGCCGCCGCACCGAAAAACAAGCGCACCACAAGAATATCGATACCGGTTAAAGCCAAATTAATTTTTAGCCGACGAGTCTTGACGTCAACGGTAGGGTGGCGCTGAATGACAGACTCCAGTCCCAGCATCAACAAAAATATAGCTAAAAAAATCGCAAACCGAATTTGATTGGCATCCATAATTTTCACTCATGCAATATGCGAACTAGTCGGGTCCAGCCCGTTATGCTGATCATTCACCTTCGTGTCCCGAAGGAGTATTACGCTGGCGTTCTCTTTCTTTTTCCTTCTGGTAGTTTTTTATGCGTGCTTCTGAATTGCGACGCGCGAGCACAATGCAGGCCTCTGTCATCAGACCGAGAAACCAGAAGGTGGTGAAAACAATCACCCACATGAACACAAGGTTGAACCAGTACTGATTCGGCGTGAAATCTGTAGATATATGGATGAGGGAGCGAATCCTTTCCTGCTCTACAGTGGAAGCCTTGATATAGTTCTTGTAGAAGGGATGCTTGTTTTTATAAGCAAACGCGATTTGCTCATTTCGACCCACGTTAATAAACTTCATCACCTCCCGGTTTTTTTCTTTAAAAAACACTCTCATCCGCACCACTTCAGGCGAGTCCGGGGGGTTGGCCTGGTAATACCAGATCACTATAGCGGTTGTCAGAAGCAGAGAAACCCAAAGAGAAATCCTGCTGATCAATTTCTCTTTAGCATCCTCAATTTCCTGTAGTATTGGTTCTTCTTCCATTGGTTCTTCTTCCATGGAGCTCTTTATCCTTAGTTTATTCTGATAAACATACCAGACCCCGAAAACGAATTCCAGTTGCAGATTTATACGGAGCTCTTTAGTATGGGTTCAGCGCTTCCCGCCATCGGCTTTTTCCCAGGAATTTTGTATGCAAAGCAAAAATACAGTCGGTTATTTTCGCCTGTTACAGCAAAACTCTTCATTCCGCAACCTGTGGTACGGCCAAGTGGTGTCTGAACTGGGAGACTGGCTGAATAGTATCGCCATTTACGCGCTGATCCTGAAACTCAGCGATTCCGGAATGGCCATGGCCGGTGCCATGATGGCAAAGCTCCTGCCTATTGTTCTGGTCAGCCCCATAGCCGGAGTGGTTGTGGACCGTGTTAGCCGAAAAACAGTAATGATCGTCAGCGACTTGTTGCGTTGCGTGGTGGTGCTGGGATTCCTTCTGGTGGAAGATCGGAATACGTTGTGGCTGGTTTATGCTCTGGTCATTGTTGAGATTTCGCTGTCAGGTTTTTTTGAACCTGCCCGAAGCGCCATCATCCCCTCTCTCGTTCCGAAAAAAGATCTGGTTACCGCCAACGCATTGAGCGGATCAACCTGGTCGGTCATGCTGGCCTTTGGTGCCGCCTTGGGCGGAGTGATCGTCTATTTTTTCGGGATAAAAGTTGCCTTTATATTGGACGCAGGCACATTTATCCTTTCGGCCTGGTTCCTTGCAAAAATTCCAAGCCAGAAAAAATCGACGAAAACAGTTTCACCAAAACAAACCGGGGAACTGCTTGATGCCATGCGCTTTTTGAGAGACGAACCGATGGTTCTGGTATTGTCATTATTAAAGGCCGGTCTGGCAGTGGCAGGAGGCATCATGACTTTGATTCCCCTAATGGCCAGCCAGATGTTGTCCGTTTCCCTCCCATTGGGAATCGGCATTCTTTATTCCGCACGGGGTTTGGGGGCCGCCCTGGGGCCGGTTCTGGTCAAGCGGATATTCGGGGAAACCGCTTCGGTTTTACGATGGGCAATTGCCGCCGCATTTTTTCTGAAAGCTTTTTCGTACCTATTCATTGCCACCTCCCACAGTATCTGGACACTTTCGCTCGGAGTTGCCCTTGCCACCCTGTTCGGCTCCATCATTTGGGTATTCAGTTCGGCCCTGATACACCTCTCTGCACCAGACCATTACCTGGGCCGTGTTTTCAGCTTTGAACTTGCTCTGTTGACCCTGGTTATGGGCTTTAGCAACTGGGGTGTGGGCTATGCCGCAGACGGCTGGGGCATGGACATTAGCCAGATCGCGTTGTGGATGGCGGGAGGAGTCGCTCTACCGGGGATTTTATGGTCAGGATTTCTGATTTTTCTCCAGAACAGATTTAAGCAGGGTCAATGCATAGGCTCTGTATGCCCTGTTGACCCAAGCGGATTCAACCCAAACCCTGTAACAGGGGATCACGATATTCAGGCCGATATAAAATAATCGGCGACTGACTTTCCAATATCGAAATGACTGATAATCCGGCTCGAGTCTTCCTGCGTTTTGGCCCAGCGGTAGGCTTCTTGAACCTCTTCACTTTTTCCCAGAGCATGTAAAACTCCCACTGAGATGAAACAGGTCGCCAAATCGGTGGATTGGGAAAAACCGATCAGCATGTCCAGCATCTCCCTTGATTCATTGAGGCTACGGTATTTCTCAACCAGGTTGCAGATGTTCTCTTCCCCGTAGGTATTGGTATAGGTAGCACCTATCATCGGCTCCTGATACAAATGCAAAATCTCTTCTTCCAGACAATTGTCCAACTCCATCCCCCTTTTTTTACGGGACCGTATCTTTTTTCACCCAGAATTCTTCGAATTCTTCCAGGTAGGCCAGTTGCGTAAGATCTTCCATGCGGTCCAAAAATACCTTGCCGTTCAGGTGGTCAATTTCATGTTGCAAAACTACCGCCTCGAAACCGGTTGCCTGTTTTTCCACCTTGTTTCCTTCCCGGTCGTAAGCATTGAGCGTTAGCGATGCGAATCTCGGAACCAGCCCCCTAAAATCACTGAGACTCAAACAGCTTTCCCATCCCAGAACCCTTTCCTCGCTAAAATCCGACAACACGGGATTGATCAGGGCTGTCACGGGGATAGGAGCCTCTTCAGGATACCTCTCATTACCCGCAACCTCCAGTACCACAACTTGTATGGAACGATTGACCTGCGGAGCGGCCAAGCCAACACCTCCCTCTTCACGCATGGTGTCGACCATATCATCTATAAAATTCTGCAGTTCCCCTTTCGGGTCGGTCAGCTCTTTCAAATCCACTTGCCTGGCAACCTGTCTTAAAACAGGGTTGCCCAGTTTAGCGACCTTCAGTACTGCCATATCCTACCTCCAAGTGTATATCTGGTATCTCTTTAAATTAATAACACATACCGGAAAATACCCTGACAAGCTATTAAAAAAAACCAGCTTTTTTTACTCCTGATTGGAATAAAAATATAGGCCTAAAACTCTTATAAATTCAAACCGTATTTTATCACACTCAATGCAGAGGGGTCGAATTCGCCCACTCAATAAAGGGCTCAAATGGATACGGGTTCTTTTTTTTGTTTGACATTTGATGAAGGTTTCATAATAATGCACCAGCCGTATAACCTGATTTGAGAGGAGGGGACAAGCTTTGACTAAAGATGAATTAATCAGCGCAGTAATTAAAAGTTGTAAAGACGATGGCCTGACCAAACGATTAACGGGAGATGTAATCGACGCCGCCTTTGAAACTATTTCTAAAGCGATCAAGAAAGAAAAACGGTTTGCTTATCCCAGTTTTGGGACCTTTACGGTTAGAAGCCGGAAAGCAAGAAAAGGTCGGAATCCTCAGACCGGTGAGGAAATAAAAATTAAAGCCAGTAAAACAGTTGGCTTTAAACCAGCTCCTACTTTGAAAAGCTCCCTATAATTCTTTCGTCAAAAAATTAAACCGCTCACCAGAAGGTGAGCGGTTTTTTTTATTTCCTCATTCCCTCTGTTTAGAAACTTCGCTCTACGGGGAAATCAACTTGCCGGTAAAACCCGACTGTTTGAGTTGCTGAAGTACCCAGGTCGCATTATCTGCCTTTTTAAACGCTCCCACCACCACACGGAAATGGATTCCAGTCGTCTCATCATAGGAAACCAGCAGCAAACCCGACAATCCGGATTTCCGTAAAGATTCCAATAACATTCTGGCCTCTGTTAACGAGCTGGCGTCTCCAACCTGCAATGCAAAGGGATACGGAATAGCCGTTGCATGACCCCCGAAAGGTTTTTTTCTCAATATCCGAACCACCCTTTGGGCCTGATCCCAATCTGAAAATCGCCCCACATAAGTTCGGTAAATCCGGATTTCCTTGGAAATTCTGACCGGAACCCCATAAGCATCAAATCCGTTTTCCCGTAATCGGTTGACCAAAGAAACTGCCGAAGGTTCATCTGCGTGACTGGATACATGAATGACGAAAGAAAGTTTAGTAGTCTTTTCTGTATTGATATGCGCTTTCAACTCCTCTGGATTTTCCAAAGATGCTGAATGAACCGGTAGTTCGTAAAATTTTTCTGTGCGTATTTTCCAGCCCGAATCGGTGCGAGTCCATTCCAGTTCTTTCATGCCCCGGCTCTTCAGAGTTCCTGAATAAAATTCCTGTTCAAAAAATACCAGTGGACTCCCTTCTTTCAACAACAGAATTTTGGATGACGTTTCAAGACGGGGTTCAGGATGCCGGGCGAGAAACCTTTTCTTCCTGACCTGAGATGGGTTTTCAGTTCCCAGGTCCTGATAATGAGCCAGGTGGCTTTCTATATCCATATTTTCCCAGGTGGTTTGCCAACCCAGGACTTGCTCAAAAAGGTCTGCGTGGTCCTCCAGCCTTTCTACAGGAAGTGGTATTGCAGCAATGCTTTTTTCCTGAACTTTCGCCTTCTTAACTGGAGTAGCACTTTTTGCAAGATTCCACTCCACAGTTTGACTTTTTAAAATACTTCTTGCTGTGGTCAGGTCAATAGCGGCCGTGCGCTCCTCCAGGTTTTCCAGATCCAGTTGCACCCCTTCCCGAATACTGTTGATATTGCCGAATATGAATTTATCAATATTATGCATCCAGATAGCGACCGCAATCTGCGCCGGATGGTAATTGCCAACCTTGAGTTTTCTGGAAATCGCAACTAACCCCTCTCCTTTTTTCAAAACATATCCCCCATTTGAGGGGGGCATATTTTGCGCAGTTTCCGTAACCGGTTTTTCCACCAGCGTGGAAGTCCCTGTATTCGGTGCTGTCAAATCAGGAAGGGGTCTGGGATGAGCCCAGATAACGCCCGAAAGACGCCTTCGGTGCATAATCTGGCCCTTGGCAGGAACGGGAGCAATTGCTTCAGAGGGCAAGACCTCGGCCTGCTCAGCGGTGGCTTTTGGCTCTTCACTTGGAGTCTTTGGCTCTGGGGTTCCGGGAGGGCTTTCAGGTTCTGCCGCTACAGCCTGATCGGGGTCCTTGTCCAACACCTGCTTCATTTCCTTCTGTTGCATCTTCGCAGGCTGTGAGATCTTTTCCTGATCACTCAGAGGCTCTTGAGGCTCCTGCCGAGGCTCATCATTGGATAATTTGGGGGATTTTTTTTTGCCCCCGCGAACATTCAAGGCCAGACTTTGCTGAAAATCCACGGTTACCAAAAAATTTTCCAGTAAGGTTCCCCCGTTATGAGTTGCCCGAACCACAAGGTTGAACGAAGGAAAAAATAAGGGGTTACTGGAGCGAATTTGAACGGTTCTTCTCAGTCCTTCACCGGGTGGGACAAGACCCGCAACCAGAGCGTCGATAATATCCTGCCTGTCGAGTCCCAACCTCTTATAGTCACTCACATCCCCCAGACCCACTTCTACAGGTCCGTCAAAATCTAAATTAACTTCAAAAGAAGCATTAAATTTTTCTCCAAACTTACTTTGAACTTGAATCTCGCCAATGGAAAACGCAAAAACTTCAGGTGCTCCGGCTACCACCCAAAGAATTCCAACCAGCAAGACTCCATGTTTAGAAAAAAACTTCACCTCAATACCCCATTCTTTCTAACTCGCATATTGCATGAGAGGTTGTAAATCATCCCGGTGCCCCTCGGGGCACGGTGACATTTCTTCGCTCAATCTTCATGTCCCTCTTCAAAAAAGAAGGGTTCATTGAAGCTTCCACTCATATACTAATCGGATTATTCTACTTTTCAAAAAGGGAATATTGAAAACTTTTTTAGGAGTGCAATCAACCTTTGCGCTTTCGGCTCAGTTCTTTTTTCTCAAACTTCCTGAACTTTCCCCGGTTCGCGTCCTCCGGCATTCGGGTTTTGCGTTCATGCTGGTTATGCATCCAGTTTTTTTCAATATAGTGGCAGGATCGGCATTCCCGGGCTCTTTTAAAAACCGGGCGATTATAAAGGTCCCTAACCTTGGAAACATGCAGAGGGGGGTCAAAATCCTTATGAATATGGCAACTTTGGCAATACTCACCAATTATTTTATTGGCTTTCCCAGGACGAAGGTCTCCCTTAAACGCTTTCTCAACTTCAATGTTGGAACATCCAGAGAAGAACACAAGAAACAAGGCCATCAGGAAACCTTGCGTTACAAAAACGCAGGCTTTCCCGGAAAAGGCTTTTCTAAAAGGATGCATGAGTTCCTTAATTGTATCCATAGGGGTCATACTAAGTCGAGAGTAGTCCTGGCCAAACATCTGATTCGGAACTGCCCTAGATAGGCTGGAAACGGATTTTTCTGTAGTTTTTCAGAACTTTTCTGGAATAGCGTTGAGGAAGATAACCTTTGCGTAGAAACCGGCTCAACCGCGATGGACCCTGATTATAGGCTTCCAATGCAAGAGTCATATCCCCGAAACGGTCAACCATCTTGTTCAGGTAATAAGCCCCTAAGGCTATGTTCTGCCTGGGATCATACAGGGTGTGGGTTCCCCTCCATTTCAAACGGATCTCAGACGCTAACGCGATCGCCGTTGCCGGTTTCAACTGCATCAAGCCATGGGCATTCCGATTTGATCGCGCCTTGTTATAAAAAGAACTCTCGGTAATGATCAAGGCGGTAAGAAAAAGAGGGTCATATCCGTATTTCTTGCTCTCAGCCAAAATCCATTCAGGAATCAGCACAGCACTGCTTTCATCCAAACCCGTGTTATAATCAGCGATGATCAGGTGTATTTTTTCCCGGATCTGATTTTCATAGGCCATTTCAAATTGCAAGCGCGATTCTTTTGCCTTGTGGAATACACCCTCCTCCATCCGGCCTACTGCAGAAAAGAATGGCGATAATCCACTAACGTATTGGGGGGTTTTGCCCGTAAAGAACCCTGTAAACGCTAAAACCAGAAGAAGCGGGATTACAATCTGTTTTGTTTTGTAGAAGGTCATGCTCTCTTAACGGCTCAAAGATTTCAGATGTGAATAAATTAACTCGGGAACGCAGGCAGAACGTACAAACGAAAAGGCCGAAAAGCCTTATACAGGCAGGCAATGCCATTTGGGTCTCTTCGACCCTGACCCGATTATATTAGAGTGGTCGCGCTTTGTCAATTTAGCCTCAACTGGCTGTCCTGAGGAAATACCTTGCAATAGGATTAAGCATTTACTTTTTGCTACAGAGAAAATATAATATTTACATAAATATTTGATTTTTATAGCTTTATGAAAATATCCTGCCCGGATTGCCAAGCCAGTTACGATGTCGACCTCCCCGATTTGACCGAAAAAGGGGTCCAGCACGAGTGCGCCAAATGTCAGAGTAGTTTTCTAGTTATGCCAGAGGGAAGCCCGGTGAGGCACTCGGATTCTTCACTTCCTGACAGTTCCGAGGATAATGAGCCCGAAAACCAGGCACCTGGCGAGGATAACCTGGATGATATGCTGGACCAGTTGATTGATGAGGAGCAGGAGAACAGTGATGAAGGTGAAAACCCTTCTGACCCCGACCCCGAACTCGACAATATGCTCGATGACCTCATCAGCGGTGATGTACAGTCCGGTACCGAAGAGACCACCGGTGATTCTGAAGAAGGGCCGGAGCTCGACAATATGCTCGATGACCTCATCAGCGGTGATGTGCAATCCGGCACCGAAGAGACTACCGGTGATTCTGAAGAAGGGCCGGAGCTCGACAATATGCTCGATGACCTCATCAGCGGTGATGTGCAATCCGGCACCGAAGAGACTACCGATGATTCGGCGGCAGAACCAGAGCTCGACAATATGCTCGACGATCTCATCAGCGGTGATGTGCAATCCGGCACCGAAGAGACTACCGGTGATTCTGAAGAAGGGCCGGAGCTCGACAATATGCTCGACGATCTCATCAGCGGTGATGTGCAGTCCGGTACCGAAGAGACTGCCGATGATTCGGCGACAGAACCGGAACTCGACAATATGCTCGATGACCTCATCAGCGGTGATGTGCAGTCCGGCACCGAAGAGACTGCCGATGATTCGGCGACAGAACCGGAACTCGACAATATGCTCGATGACCTCATCAGCGATGAAAAACAAACCTCAACCGAGGCCGAAGAAACCCCATTAGATTTAGGTGATGGGGAGGAATCGGAATCAGACACTATGGCCGATGACACTACTAACGAAAAAACCGAGCCTGAGTCGTCAGAAACAGCGGAAGATAAAACTTCCGACAGTGACGATGATCTGGATGGACTTCTTGACGATATTCTTGGTGATGATGATGAGGAAACTGAGCAAGCCGAACCGTCCCCACCTGCCGCTGAAAAAGAAGTTCCCGAAACAGAAGCCAGTGTTGATGATATTCTAGGCGATATTCTGCCAGATTCTGAAACGGAAGAAACTGCTGAAGAAACCGCCGAAGAAACCGCTGAAGAAACTGCCGAAGAAACTGCCGAAGAAACTGCTGAAGAAACTGCTGAAGAAACCGCTGAAGAAACTGCCGAAGAAACTGCCGAAGAAACTGCTGAAGAAACTACCGAAGAATCAGCTGAAGAAACTGCTGAAGAAACTACCGAAGAATCAGCTGAAGAAGACAAGAGCGAAGAGGACATGTGGGCCGAAGCTTTTGCCGATCAGGATTCCACCGAAGAAGCCGCCGCAGAAACCACCGAAGAAACCACCGAAGAATCAGCCGAGGAAGATGAGGACGGTGAAGACGGTGAAACCGAAGAAGATGAGGACGATGAAGGCGAGGGAGATGAAGACGGTGAGACAGAAGAAGATGAAGACGATGAGGGCGAGGAAGATGCCGCCGCTGAATTAGGTATCTCTGAAGACGACTATCCTGAAGAAGATGGTGATGAAGACTATGAAGAGGATGAGGATGAGGAAGCTCGAATAAAAATTGGCCCCATATCCATTCCTGCCACTCGAACCGGAAAATTAATGCTGGCAGGAGGAGTGTTAGGACTATTCGTTACCGCTGGAGGAGCCTATTTTGCCTGGCAGACCTTTGCCCCTCCCGAATTAACTGAGATCGCAAAACCCGCAACAGAAGTTCCCGAAGGCTTGACCCCAAAACCGGACAAGGAACAAGCTCCAGCAGCAGTCCCGGAGAAAAAACCTGAAATGGCGGAAACCAAGGTGCAGGAACCTGAAAAATCCTCCAAACCGGCAATTCCCGGAGAAACCAAAGAAGATAAAAAATCAGATATCGCCAAGGAACTCGCAGAATCCGAAACTCTTTCGGTTTCAACAGAGACAATAGAGGATGAGAAGGCAGAGTCGGAAGGCCTGCGTGCCGCCTTGTCTCCCGAGGCCAAAATGATAAAACTTTCCACCATCATGCCAGTGGCTTTTGATGTCAATGATATTCGAGTTCTCAGTTTCACTCTGCAAATCACCTTCACGGATGAAGGCAGTGCCCGGGTTATGCAAAGCGCCCTGCCCCTGTTCGAAGAAGCAACTGTGCAAACCATAGAAAAATTTCTGTCAAAAAAATTCTACAACGATATTCTCTACGTTAAGGAAAAACTGGAAAAAAGGCTTCAAGTTGCATACAACAAGAAAATTGACAGTGATGGTCGGGTTAAGAAAATCAAGTTCGAGGATTTTGTAATCCAATAACAAAGCGGGTTTCAGGTTTCCTGCTCCCCGTACAACCTGGTGATTACTTCATCCTCGGAAGGTTCCTCTTTAACAATTCCCTCTTTAATTTTCCATAGCAGGTCCTGAATTCCTTCTCCGCTCAGAGACGAGATCAAAAAAACTGCAGGATTCAATTCGACCATGGATGCAGAAAGATCATGGAAGTTTTTCTGGGACTGAGGATCGTCCGCCTTGGTGGCCACCAGGATTTGGGGCTTTTGGGATAACGCTGGACTGAAATTTTTCAATTCTGCCTGGAGCTTGTGATAACGGCTCAAAAGTGCTTCCTGATCCGGGTCCGAAAAATCTATCAAATGAAGAAGCAAGCGGGTACGTTCGATATGTTTTAAAAACTGGTGCCCAAGACCTTTCCCCTCATGCGCCCCTTCAATTATCCCCGGGATATCTGCGGCAACAAAAGATGTCCCTTCTTCCAACCTCACCACACCCAGGTTGGGTACCAGAGTGGTAAAAGGATAATCGGCTATCTTAGGCCGAGCGTTGGATATCTTTGAGATGAGAGTGGACTTGCCAGCATTAGGAAACCCAATGATTCCCACATCAGCCAGAAGTTTGAGTTCGAGAAAAAGCTTCCTCTTCTCTCCCGGCCAACCTGTTTCGAATCTTTTCGGGGCACGCTGGGTGGAAGATTTAAAGCGGTAGTTTCCGCGCCCGCCATCGCCGCCACCGACACCGGAGAATTGCTGATGGGACTCTTTGAGATCCGCCAGCAGTTCTCCCGAATCCGCATCCTTGACCAGAGTTCCTGGCGGAAGGCGTATGACCAGGTCTTGTCCGCTTTTCCCTGTCATCTGCTGGCCTCGGCCTGCTTTTCCATGTTCCGCCTGATAGTTCTTCTGGTAGCGCAAGTCTATCAGGGTGGTGAGATTGGAGTCAGCCTCCAGCACCACATTTCCGCCCTTGCCTCCATCTCCACCATCAGGCCCCCCCAAGGGGACATACTTCTCCCTTCGGAAACTGCAACAGCCGTTTCCACCATCCCCCGCCTGCACGGTTATGGTCACCTGATCAATAAACATGGCAACAAGCCCTCACTTAAGAGGGCTTTTAATCGTCCGGATCTGAAGTATTTAGAGAATCCCGTTAAGGGTAAAATCGGGTGGGAATTGAGACGCGTTCAATTTTGTGGATAGACACTAATCTTTTGCGTTTTGCGGTCCCGATGCTCAAACTTGACCACACCCGCAATTTTGGAAAAAATCGTATAATCACTTCCCAATCCCACATTACTTCCGGGATGGAAGTGGGTACCGCGTTGGCGGACCAATATTTCCCCTGCTTTTACTGCCTGCCCTCCGAACCGTTTCACACCCAGCCTTTGGCCCCGGCTGTCGCGACCGTTTGAGGTACTACCTTGTCCCTTTTTATGTGCCATTATTTCCTCTGATTATGGAGCTGTAATTCCGGTAATTTTCAAGCGTGTCAAAGATTGGCGATGGCCATTCTTACGCCGGTAATTTTTTCTCCGATGTTTCTTAAAAACAATAATTTTCTTACCTCGCAATTGCTCGGTAACCTCACACGCCACAGAGCAACCCTTTACATATGGAGTACCAATCTTAATGGAATCACCCTCTCCACAAATAAGAACCTCTTCCAGATTAATGGTCTCTCCGACAGTGCCATCCAACTTTTCCACTTGGATGACATCGCCTTCTGACACCTTGTATTGCTTGCCACCCGTTTTAACCACTGCTATCATTTCCAATAACTCCTAAATATCTAACAATCTACAGAGCCCTCACTCAGAAAGCCCCACCCGTTCCGACATTGGGTAAAACGGCTATATTAGGGAAAAAATAGCCTCTTGTCAAGGAAACGCTCATCGACAGATGGGAATATATCCTGTAAGCTCGGGTTTGCTGTTTGTTCCTAATATATAATAGGTCGCAGGATAAATCCAACCCTTGGGAAACACATATGTCTTTGAAAGATAAAGAAAAGTGGGATGATAAATTCAGCACCGATGAATACATCACCGGGAAGGAACCAAGTCGCTGGCTGGAGGAAAACGCAGGGCTCCTGAATACCAGCGGAAAAGCCCTGGACATAGCAGGCGGAGAAGGAAGAAACTCCGTTTTTGTCGCCAGCAGGGGCTATGAGGTCACTTGTCTGGATATATCACAAAATGGATTGACCAAGGCCCGGGCCCTGGCCCATGAAAAAAAAGCTAAGATTACAACACTTCACGCCGATCTGGATAATAGTTCTCTCCTGGAAAATGAATACGATCTGGTTCTCTGCTTCAATTTCCTGGATCGCAATTTATTTTCAGGAATCCGCAAAACACTAAAATCTGGCGGATTGCTTTTCTACGAAACCTTTACTCTGGACTACCTGAAATACAGCAGTTTTAAAAGAGAGTGGGTTTTAGAGCTTAACGAATTGTTACAGGTATTTGGCGATTTTCGTATCTTGAGATATCAGGAAGTGGATGAAGATCCTCGGGCATTCGCTTCGCTGGTAGCACAAAAACCATAATGAACCACAGGCTTTTTGACTGGCGATTATGAGACATCACCTTTATCAAACTTTTATACTCATTTTGGTCTCAGGACTGATTTCGGGTTGCGCATCGACCAAGGAGAAAAAACTCCAAACCAAGGGGTTCACGCTCTCCTACAAGAACAAGTCGTCGGCAGATTCCACTGTCAGCAAGATGCAACTGAACCATCCCCTTAAAGTATCGGAAGCTGAAGTCAGAAATTATTTAAAATCCCTGGTGTTTGAAGAACTTTCTCTGTTCGGCAAGCAAAAACCTGTTTTTCTCTCCCACGATATTGACCGCATCGGACGCCTGCTCACGAAAGCCCTCCGGCGCGTTCCGAGCCGCAAAATCATCCACTATGAACTGGAAACTCCACGAGGAGCAACATCAGGAGATATTTTCGCCAGCAAGAAACACATCCACTGGCGGTTCGACTCCATAAAGGGGATGGGGTTTACCGGTCGAGCTAAAACCGGCTGGGGACATGTCAATTGGAGAATGGTGCCTCAGTCAGGGCAAAAGTATCAAGCGGTGCAAAAGCTTCTGGGAGACCAGGCCCAGGAGAACTGGATTTTTGCCGAACTGCAACCTTCCTCGAAGAAGCAAAAAAATGCCAGGCAGAAAAACCTTCGATCCGATCCATCCAAAAACCAAGCCACAGTTTCATCAAGCGAACCGGCAGATAACATGGACTCGCCCTCAAAGAATTCCAACCCGGATCTGGAAGAGAAGCTTGAGTTTCTGAGGGACTTGCATGAAAAAGAATTGATTGACGAAAAAGAATACGATCAGAAAAAGAAAGAGTTGCTCGACACCTATCTTTAATCCTGCCT
>Ga0233430_1001556_pt1 | contig 31306 bp, 31 predicted proteins | sample SI_118_April2016_2_FD_179883 | JGI IMG/M metagenome (GOLD analysis project Ga0233430, IMG submission 179883) | Seawater microbial communities from Saanich Inlet, British Columbia, Canada - SI_118_April2016_150_MG | ecosystem: Environmental > Aquatic > Marine > Inlet | place: Canada: British... | reverse complement strand
GCAAGATTAGGTGTCATTCCCAAGACAGCATGTTCCTCGGCTGCCCCTTCGCCAATAATATCTCCGGCAACGACCAACCCGGTGGCGATGCCGAGCCGAACCTCTAAATCAAAATCCTGATCAATGCTTTGGTCCAACTTGATCTTTTTGATCGCATTGATTATTTCCAGCCCGGCATGCACGGCACGTTCTGCGGCATCTTCGCTGGCAATTGGATAGCCAAAATAAATCAAAATGCCATCGCCCATGAAGCGGGCAATGTAACCGTCATATCTCTTTATCTGCTCGGTGCAGGCATTTTGATAGATTGTAATAACTTCGCGAAGATCTTCCGGATCCAATTTCTCGGAAAGTGCTGTCGAATTGGCGAGATCGCAAAACATCACAGTCAATTGACGGCGTTCGGCTTCCTGTTCGCCTGATTGTGAAACGCTTCGTGTGTCAGCTGGCAGCGCAGGTTCGTTGGTCTTCTCAGCATCAGTAGTCGCTGCGCTGGATTGTTCGGCAGGCGTTCCACATTGACCGCAAAATTTACTGCCGGAAGGGAGGGGGTGGCCACACGACGAGCACCCAAGCGGCAGTTTCTCACCACAATTACCACAAAACTTATTGCCTTGCGGATTTTCTGATTTGCAGGATGCGCATTCTAAAACTTCAGCCATGTATATTTAAGCGCCATTATTTTCTACAAAGAGTAGTGGATCATACGGCAGTTGGGATTTGGGTTAAACCCCCTTGGCTTGTGCTGATTAAGAGTCAACGTAAGGGTTATTTCCCTTGCGCACCAATACCCTGATCGGCACACCGGGCAGATCAAAATCTTCACGAATGCCGTTTACCAAGAAGCGCCGATAGGCTTCCGGCAATGCATTGCCCTTGCTTGAGAATATAACGAAGGTAGGTGGGCGGGTTTTAGCTTGGGTCATGTAGCGGATGCGGATACGCCGGCCACTGCTCATTGGTGGCGGGTGGCGCTCGGTCATCATCTCAAGCCACTGATTGAGTTTACCGGTCGGTATGCGCCGGTTCCATATCTCAAAAATCTTAAATGCCGCCGGGATAAGTTTGTCGGTATTTTTTCCCGTCAAAGCCGAGAGCGTGATGATGGGGATACCGCGCACCTGTGGAAGCGAAGTTTGTAGGCGATCATCTAAGTCTTGGAGGGCCTGTTTGCGATCCTTTACGGCGTCCCATTTGTTGACGGCAATCATGAGGACACGACCTTCTTCAATCACCTGGCGGGCGATCGTCAAATCCTGCTTTTCAAGCATGAGATTGCCATCCAAAACCAAAACAACAATTTGGGCATATTGGATCGCACGATAGGAATCTGTCGCTGATAGGCCTTCGACCTTGTCCTGAACTTTAGACCTTCGACGTAGCCCCGCGGTATCGATCAATTTAATGCTGCGACCGTCATGTTCCCATTCAACGGCGATGGAATCGCGGGTGATGCCTGCCTCTGGCCCGGTGAGGAGCCTGTCTTCGCCGACTATTCGATTGACGAGAGTTGATTTGCCGACATTCGGCCGCCCGACAATTGCCATCTGGATGGTGCCGACGAAATCATCTTCATCGCTATCGGGATCAAAGGAGATGTCTTCAGAAATTTGTGAAGCTGCATCTTCTTCTTCCTGTTCTGCAAAAGGCAGTAATGCCTGGTAAAGATCGGCCAACCCATCGCCATGTTCGGCAGAAAAAGGTATCGGATCGCCCAGACCAAGCCCATATGATTCATACAATCCCGGATCACCGGCCTTACCCTCGCATTTATTGGCGACCAGAATGACAGGGATATCCTGGGTCCGGATCCATTGGGAAAAATAATTGTCGAGGGGGGTAATTCCCGCCCGCGCGTCAATGAGAAAAAGCGCGACGTCGGCTTCTTCCACGGCGCGGTCGGTCTGTTCCCGCATGCGCGCTTCTAAACTATCATCATGGGCATCTTCAAAACCAGCGGTATCGATTATTTCGATATCCAAATCGCCAACCCGTCCAGCAGCTACGCGACGATCTCTGGTTACGCCAGGTGTATCGTCCACGATCGCCAAACGTTTGCCCGCCAATCGATTGAACAGGGTGGATTTACCGACATTCGGTCTGCCGAGAATTGCTACAGTAAGGCTCATGGCCAGATCTTACGACTTTTTAGGGTTAACGATAAGCGACTAATTCCGCATCATCGGATAAGAACAATAATGAATCCTGCGCGACGATTGGGCTAATGGTGACGCCATCCGGCATCTCAACTTTACCCAAAATTTTTCCGGAATAGGGTGAAAGCGACACGGCCTCACCGTTCGAGCCGGCAACTATTAGTCGGTCGCTTGCCAAAATTGGGCCGGTCCAGGTGATCTTACCTTGATGGTCTTCAGGATCTTCCCATTCAGGGAGAGCTGTTACCCAATAGATCCGCCCGTTCAGTCTGCCAAGCGCAAGCAGATCAGTATTGTTGGAAAGCACAAATAAATAATCACCCGCAATCCACGGGCTTTCGATACCGCCAACCCCGCGCTCCCATATTCGCCGTCCGGTACGCAAATTAATTGCTGCGAATTGGCCACTATTGCTGATGGCAAATACAATGCCACGGTCAATGATTGGGCGTCCGCGAATGGTAGACAGAGTTGAAGACCCGTGAGCTTGACGGCCACCGGCGAGCGAATCTGCCCATAGCTCTTGGCCATTCTCAACTTTTAGGGCGACCAACTCGCCAGATGAGTAGGGCGCGACAACGACGCCGCTATCAACCGCAGGGCTGCCGCCGCCCAATAAATTGGTTGCTTCTTCGATGCCGGAATGGGTCCAAAGGGCAGCGCCCGTTTGGCCATGCAGCGCGTATAATTTATTTGTGACCGTGATGGCAAAAACCCGATTGCCTCTGGCGGTGGGGGCGGTACGCAGCGGTGCGCCAACACTGCGTCGCCAAAGTACTTTTCCGGTCCGGGCCTCTAAAGCGACGACTTGGCCAAAGCCCGTGGTGGCAAAGATTTTACCGTTCTCATAGGCTAATCCTCCATTGATGTGATAGTCATCCTCATCCTTTGGGGTAATTTCTGAGCTCCAGATTTCCTCACCATTTTTGAAATTATAGGCACTTACAATTGTCTCGGCATCCATTGTGAAAAGCCGGTTCTCGGCGACAATGGGTTGCGCCATCAGGCGTTCTTCATCATTGGTGCCGCGGCCAATATCAATACTCCAACTTTCCTGCAGCGCTTTTCCGATACGCATGTGGTGCATCGCATGGTTGGCATAGCCGCCGGCTTGAGGCCAGTCTTGGTTGGGGCTCGGAGCGGGCAAGACGATTTTATGTCCGAGTGCCGATGTATCAGGCTCAATGGAGCGTTGTTGGGACAAAATTGAAATACGCTTTCCCGGTAAAGGCTTAGCTTCATTTGAACCCAGGAAAGAATCGCAGCCGGTGAGTGCCAAGACGGCTGTCGCTTGGATCAAAACCATCAAGACTCGGTAATAAGATTTATTGCTTTTTATCTGTGACATTTTCTAATTCCCAAGAACCTGCTTGTAGAATGTTGCTTCGAATTAAGAGCGGGTTTTAACCGCCCAAGATGGCCGTCATTTCGGCAGCCCGTGTGCGAATACCGGAAGGGGCTGTCGCATCATCTGACAGTTCCTTATAAAGTTTTTGAGCCTTCGCTTTGTCACCTGATTTTTGGGCCAATAAGGCGCTCAATTCCTTGGCACTATGGCGCCACGCATTTGTGCCATTGATCAGGCGCGTAAGTTTTTGGCTTAACGCCACGGCATCACCACTTTCAATGCCATGCAGCGCCGCCATAATTAGGGCCATATCCCGCATGATTTCATCAATGCTACTGTCATCTGAGAGGGCGAGATAAGCACCGGAAGCGGCTTTGCCATCGCCTTTTTTTGCCAATATGGCGGCTTGGTTAAACCGTGCTAATACCGCATAGCCTGAGCTGCCATCTTGGGCCAGCTTGGCCAAAATTCCGCTCGCGGTATCGGGTTTATCGCGCGCAATGGATTTCAAGGCAGAAGCCAGGAGCTTGCTGTCTTCGGATTTACGGTTCAAATCATAGGCTTGCCAGCCTTTGATCGACGCAACACCGACGACGAGTGCGACGGCTGCACCAATTACAAATTTTCCGTATTTCTTCCAAAGATCGGCATATTTCTGCTGGCGCAGATCTTCATCAATCTCTTTAAATAAATTGTCCTGTTCCGGATCACGATCCGCCATTCATACACCTGTCGTCATATTAGGGGCACCCAAAGGCTCTGCCTAATGGATTCACACATTGCCGCATTGATTTCCAATGGGGCGTATATCCCGGAAAACGTTATAGATCAACACTTTGTCGCAAGTGTGATGACATGAGATTATAGGGAAATATCTATCGGCGTCTAATGAACCATCTTACTTAGACGACTTACCCGCGCATGGAGCAGATCAGCGCGTCCCATAAGACTTTCAAGAATTCTCGGCAAATCGATGTCGTGGTCGGTTTGGCGTTCCGAAAAAATTTCCGGATCGAGATGCTTCTTGCCCATTTTTTGCGCTTTGGAGACGGATACCTCGCCGGAATTAGCGGCTTTATGCCAAAGAACCCAGGTCATGACATTGGTAAGATGGGAAACCAGGCGGGATGTTTCGGAAGTTATAAAAAATTTTTCAAAAGAATCACCATTGTCATTTGCTGAAGTCCGTTGGAAGGCTGCAAATGTCCGTGCCTCTGTCAGGAGGTCCATGGTGTCGTGATAAGTTTTATCAATAAATGGAAAGCTATTTGTTTCACGCATAAATAATTTCCTACTCGTAAAATTTATCGGTTTTTGTACAATGTCTATCGCCAAATTCTCCGTTTGACGGAAATTAATTTGTCTTCAGCGAACATATCCTTCCGAGTTTGTAACGGTAGTGTAACAAAATGTAACGTTAGACTCCAAACAAATGGTTAATATCACCCGGTTCAATCTGATATCAAGACTTTGAAAATTACTAAAAAAATGGCACAACCAATTGATACACAACAATTAATAGCGCTTTCGTATTTTAATTCTTCATTAAGCGTGCAAATGCTAAAATACAGTCAACGAGTAATTAATAATTTGAATCGTTATAAAAAAATGGAGAATCGGTTCGTGCGTGTCAGTTTAGTAGTTTTTTTCTCAATCATTGTTGGTGCTTGTTCCGCTGTAACCTCCGCGCCCACTATGATGCCGGAATTGCTGGGTGTTGATGGGGTAACTGTTGCCACGACCGGCAAAACGATTTCAGATCATATTGTGTCCTATACGTCAGGAAAAAACTGTTCCACGGTCAGACGCAGCACCGGCCAGAATTTTTGCGAAGAAGATGATCTCTCGCCGCCGGAAGAAATCTATTGTTATAATTCTTTGGGCAATGTGAATTGCTTCGCCACCCCCCAACCCTATGGCCAAGGAAACTCTACGATTGACCATATCTCGGGTAAACCGGGTCTCATCAGATAACTTCACCTCGAAGATGATCGGTGTCATTTAGCTCCTATGCGACTTTGGATTATAGCAATTTGGAAGACTCTCCCCCGTTCCTGGGTGATTGTTTTGCTTCCTTTTGTGCTTTTGGTAAGCGTTTTTGGCGGCTGGTATTTATTCGGCGGACTTTTTATCAAACCGCCAAATCTCAGTGAAATTCACTATACTGATGAGCTTGAACGCTTACTGCCGAAAGCTGAGAAAGGCGACAAGCAAGCTCAGTACCAAGTCGGCGTTATCTATCGAGATGGCTTGGCCGGTACAAAGAACATCAATCTCTCTGCGCGGTGGTTCGAGAAAGCTGTGAAACTGGGCCATCCACCCGCGCAATACGCGCTTGGCCGAGCTTATGCGCTTGGCGAAGGGGTGGTACAGAATTTTGGCCGGGCAGCAGAGCTTTATCAGAAGGCGGCGGTGTTTGCGCGTCACGCAGCCTCCGAATTTGCTTTGGGTCAGCTCTATTTTCAGGGTAAGGGTGTCCTGCAAGACTATAAACAGGCACTCACCTGGTATCAGAAAGCAGCGCTTCGTAACCATGCCGGCGCGCAAGCCGTGATGGGGTCAATGTATGCCAAAGGCTTTGGCATCGATCAGAACTTCACTGAAGCTTATGTCTGGTATAGCCTGGCGGCAGCGCAGCCGAAAAAAACCGCCCGCTTTGGCCTCGCCCTCAACCTCACCGAAGCCCTGGCTGACGCAAAAGCCAAGCTCAACCGGTTGGACCTTAAACAAGGCAACCAAAAACTCAAATCCATCCGCAAAAAATTGAAATTGAAATAAGAGTACCAGCTGCACTTATTAAATTAGTCGAATTGGAAGCCCGTGAGGAGGAAGGCTTCCATTTTGCTGACGATGCCTTCGGCGGGTTTGCGGCCACCATCGGTGATCTCCTGGTCTGGGCGTTTGCGGAGTACGATTTCGATACCGCATTCGCCAATCGGTGTCAGCGTTTGATCAAACCTAGCCAGTGTGTAGCGGTAGCTCTCATCGAGTTTTTGCAGCTTGATCAGCTCAGCGGCTCCACCGAGAGAGGCTGTTAAATCTAATATATTCAGTGACTTAGGGCTCCAGGATTTTGCTTTAGAGATGGTGAAGGTGTGTTTGTGATCGCCGTTCCAAGTGCTGGGAAACTGGCCCTGCTCATACATATCCTCATCCGGCACGGTGACGATGAGATGACCGCCGGGCTTTACCGCTCGGAACCAATTTTGCAAACCGGCAAGCGGGTCTTCGAGATGCTCTAGACAATGCGAAGAGTGCACGAAATCAAACTGACCGTCCTCGATGCCGTCCAGCGTTTCAGCATCGCCGTCTTCTTTGTCCCAGACTTTGACACCCTGCATGCGGGGGAACAACTCGACATATAGGCCGAGCGGGTCCGGTCCGCCGCCGACATCTAAGCCGTTGCCGACAAAATAGCGATTAGAGAAGTTTGGTTCATGCATACGTCGCATGATCGACTTGCTGCATTCTTTCATAACTCGAACTCCTCTTTAACTAGTCTCAAATTATTCTCTAATTATTCTGGGGGCTCTTCTGCCGTGATGAATTCACCGTTTAATTTGCAGGATGGCAAAACCAGATCAACAAGTTGCTGGGCCGTAAATTCAGGCGACTTAACGGTCTCGGGATCTTCGCCCGGATAGGCCTCGGCGCGCATTGAGGTGCGGGTCTTGCCGGGATTAAACAAGTTTGCAGTGACATTGGTTTGTTTGATTTCCTCAGCATAGGTGCCGACCATCATATCAAGGGCTGCTTTGCTGGTCGCATAGATGCCCCAGAATGCGCGATGAACCTGGCCGGCATAGGAGGTCATAAAAATCGCACGGCCCGCATCGGACAGTCGTAGCAATGGATCGAAGCTTCGGATCAGCCGCCAATTGGCCGTCACATTAACCGCTAGGGTTTGTTCCCAGACTTTCGGGTCGATATGGTTGATCGGCCCCATGGTGCCCAGCAGGCCGGCATTGGCGATTAGAATATCGAGTTTGCCAAAGCGCTCATAGATGGTCGCTCCCATTTGGTCGATTTTGTCGTAATCGGTTAAATCCATCGGCACCAAAGTGGCAGTGCCACCGGCGCCGCGAATTTCATCATCGATTTCTTCGAGCCCCCCTTGGGTGCGGGCAACCAAAATAACATGCGCGCCTTCGGCGGCAAAAAGTTTTGCTGTTGCAGCCCCGATGCCCCGGGACGCTCCTGTGATGACAGCGATGCGGTCTTGAAGTTTTCCGGTCGGAGCGTCGCTCACTAGTAATCCTGTTCGCTAAGGAGGGAGAGTTGCGCCGATGGTGCGCCGCCATTGTGATCGGTTAATTCAATCGGATATTCACCGGAGAAACAGGCGTCACAATATTGCGCAGCATCGTCAACCCGGCCCTCTTCACCGACCGCCCGGTAAAGCCCGTCCATTGAAATGAAGGAGAGCGAGTCGGCGCCAATATGCTTCGCCATTGCTTCGACATCTAATCTGGAGGCGAGGAGTTGTTCGGTTTCAGGCGTATCAATGCCGTAATAGCAGGAATTGCTGGTCGGTGGAGAGGATATCCGCATGTGAACTTCTTTTGCACCAGCGGCCCGCACCATCTCGACAATTTTTTCAGACGTGGTGCCACGGACGATGGAATCATCAACCAATATCACCCGTTTGCCTTGGAGGAGGCCACGATTGGCATTATGTTTCAGCTTAACGCCGAGGTGGCGAATTTGATCGGTCGGCTCAATAAAGGTTCGCCCGACATAGTGATTGCGAATAATGCCCAGCTCAAACGGAATGCCAGCCTGTTCGGCATAGCCGATCGCTGCCGGCACACCGGAATCCGGCACCGGCACAACAACATCTGCTTCAATATTTCTTTCCCGTGCCAACTCAGCGCCGATTTGCTTGCGCACTTCATATACATTCTGGCCTTCGACGTTGCTGTCGGGGCGGGCAAAATAAATATATTCAAAGATGCACAGCTTTTTAGGCTCTTTGGTAAAGGGCTTGATGCTGCGGATGCCGTCATTATCAACGATGACAATCTCGCCTGGATCCACATCGCGAATGAACTCGGCACCAATAATGTCGAGTGCGCAAGTCTCAGACGTCATTATGTACGAGCCATCAATGCGGCCCAGCACAAGCGGCCTCACACCCATCGGATCGCGCACACCAATCAGCGCATCTTTGGTCAGCGCTACAACGGAATAGGCGCCCAATACATGGCGAAGGGCATCAATCATGCGGTCGACAACGGTGGAAAACTGACTGATTGCAATCAGATGGACAATGATCTCGGTATCCATGGTGGATTGAAAGATACAGCCTCGGTCAACCAGGCGTTTCCTGAGTGTATGTGCATTGGTCAGATTGCCGTTGTGGCCAATCGCGAGCCCGCCAAATTCAAATTCAGCGAAGATCGGCTGGACATTGCGAAGCACGGTCTCGCCGGCTGTTGAATAGCGATTATGACCAATGGCACTGCTACCAGAGAGGCGGTTCATAACATCTTGTGAGCCAAAAATATCACCCACCAGACCAAGGGCGCGGTGGGTGTTAAACTGCGTGCCATCGGTGGAGACGATACCGGCGGCTTCCTGGCCGCGATGTTGAAGGGCGTGTAGACCCAAAGCTGTATGCGCTGCAGAGTCCTTGTGATCAAAAATGCCAAAGACGCCACACTCTTCGTGAAAGTGGTCGTCATCAAAAGGGTTGGTAGTGATGTTGCTCATTTGTCGACTTTATTCGGTCCTATTTTTGAGTTTGGTCGAGTAATTTTTCCATCCCGCCCCGCACTTTTTTATCATATCCTGAACGGTCTTGAACGTCTGAATTTTTGGTCTTAGGACGGACAAATTGTTCAAAGGCTTCTTTTTTGCCAATTTCTTGGGCTTTAGCACCTACTTTATCTGCCGCTTCAGTTGCCATGACCTTGAAGTCATCGGGTAATACATCGTTCAAAGCGCTTGCGCCAGTGCGAATCAAAGGTAGCGTCTTTGCTTCAGTCATCCAGCTTGGCTGTTTTTTAGGCGGCCAGATATTTTCCGCAATAATATAGCCGCCAGCGACCAGCAAGGCAGCTGTCGCTATCCCCGCGACCATGCCGAGGGAGCGGTCGAGCGCATTTAATCTAGAATTCCGGACCCAGCCACCAATGACGGAACTGAGCAGGAATAAAATAATGAGGGTGATAATAAAGACCGCAATACCGGCGGCGAGATCGGCGAAAAATTCGTTTTCGATATATTGGCGGGCATAGGGTCGGACATGAGGAAAGGCGATGATGGTAGAAATTGCTGAACCGAGCCAGGACAGTATAAATAAGCCACCGCGGACAAAGCCAAGGATCAAGCCGATGATGGCGCCCAGTGCAAATAGGGCGATTACGCCAATATCGAGGATATTCATAGGGAGGTTTTCCATCGAACTCAGCTCAGTCCCTTATCCTAAATTCGCTGCCACATTTTTAGGTGGGTTCTTTTCACCTTCAATGCGGATGTAGTCGAGTAGTTGTTCCAAATGCTTAATCCTAACGACTTTTAGGTTCGGCGTCGTTTCTTTCTTTTTACTACCGAATCTTCGATGAATTTCCGGCGCCACTGCCCCATCAAAACCAAGCTTTGAGGCTTCTTTGAGGCGCACATCGCTTTGGCTGACCGGACGAACTTCGCCGGACAGACCGACCTCGCCAAAGACGACAACTTCGGCCGGTACCGGCACGCCGGTGATCGAAGACACCAAAGCTGCTGCAACGGCTAAATCCGCTGCCGGCTCACTAATGCGCAAGCCGCCAGCCACGTTTAAATAAACGTCATGGCCACCAATTGAAAGCCCGCATCTTGCCTCTAAGACAGCTAATATCATGGAAAGGCGGTTCGAATCCCAACCAACTACAGCGCGCCGTGGTGTGCCGAAGGCGGTCGGTGCCGTCAAAGCTTGGATTTCCACCAGCATCGGGCGGCTGCCCTCAATACCAGCGAATACGCTCGCCCCACTTACGCCGTCTTCACGGTCGGCTAAAAAGATCGCCGACGGGTTCGGCACTTCGGCCAGACCCGCATCAGTCATCTCAAAGACACCGATTTCGTCTGCCGGGCCAAAGCGATTCTTAACCGCGCGAAGAATTCTAAATTGATGGCCACGCTCGCCTTCGAAATAGAGGACCGAGTCGACCATGTGTTCGAGAACTTTGGGGCCGGCAATATTGCCTTCTTTGGTGACATGGCCAACCAAAAACAGCGCAAAGCCCCGGCGCTTGGCAAGCCGAATGAGCTCTTGAGCCGAGGTGCGGACTTGAGTGACGGTGCCCGGCGCAGAATCTAGGTTGTCGACATACAGCGTTTGCACCGAATCGGCGACCACGACGGTCGGTGCATCATGCTCATCCAGCGATGCCACGATGTCGCGGACACTGGTGGCTGAGGCGAGCTCGACATTGGCGTCAGCTAGGCCCAACCGTTCCGCCCGCATGCGGACTTGATCGATCGCTTCCTCTCCAGAGATATAGACGCAGCGCGAGTCTTTGATGTTTGAAAGTGCTGCGCAGACTTGCAGCAGTACAGTTGATTTGCCGATGCCCGGATCGCCGCCGACCAAGACGGCGGAGCCCGGCACCAATCCACCGCCACAGACCCGGTCAAATTCCGTTATATTTGACAGCATGCGGGGGAGCGGTTTCTCCGAGCCCTTGAGGCCAACGAATTCGATCTTGCGGCCTTTTTTGGCGGTTAGGCCTTTTGGTGTTGTGTCTTTGGCGGCCTCTTCAACAATCGAGTTCCATTCGCCGCAACTGTCGCATTGGCCGCTCCATTTAGCTTGGCTGGCGCCACATTTCTGGCAAACAAAGATAACATTGGAACGGGCCATTCTTATTCCTGTTGCTAAACCACTGCCGTGGCTTGGATGGGGCCGTCGATCTGGCCATGGATAAACTGCTGTACAAAATCATTGCCGGATTGATCAATCTCGTCTGTCGGTCCGGCCCAGATAATCTTGCCGTCATAGATCATGGCAATTTTGTCGGCTATCTTGCGGGCAGATTGCATGTCGTGGGTGATGGTGAGCGTCGTTGCGCCGGTCTCCTCAACACAATGGACGATGAGGTCGTTGATAATATCGCCCATGATGGGATCAAGCCCGGTGGTCGGCTCATCAAAAAATATAATTTCTGGATCGGTGGCGATCGCCCGGGCGAGGCCGACACGCTTTTTCATACCGCCGGAGAGTGAGTCGGGATAGAGATCGATGACTTCACTGCCCAAACCGGTCAAAGCCAGCTTCGCAACAGCGATATCGCGGGCTTGATTTCGAGGCGTGCCGCGGGCCATCAGACCGAAAGCGACATTTTCCCAAACCGATTGGCTATCAAACAAGGCCGCCATTTGAAACAGCATGCCGATTTTATCATTGATGCGATCTCGCCCAGCGGCACTGATGCCGACAATCTCTTCATCGTCGATTGTGATGGAGCCGCTTTCTGGCGTGAGGATGCCGAGCAGGCACTTAAGCATGACAGATTTGCCGACTCCCGAGCCGCCAATAACAACCACCGATTCACCTGTGGCGATATCGAGGTTAAATCCGTCGAGCACCACTTTGGGTCCGAATTGTTTGTGCACGCCCTGCATGCGAATTTTGAAATCAGTTTCAGCCATTTTCTCAGCCAAATTCCTAGCCGTTTGCCGCGAAGAAAATCTCCGTCAAAATGTAGTTGAAACACAAAATTAAAATGGATGCCGAGACGACCGCATTTGTCGTCGCCTGGCCAACGCCTTGAGCACCGCCCTTGGAATGGTAGCCGTGATAACACCCCATTAGCGTGATGATGAAGCCAAAGACTGCCGCCTTAACGAGGCCGGAGAACACATCCATAAATTCGACAAAATCATAGGTGTTCTGCAAATAATTGGAGGCGTTGAAGCCGAGCTTATAAACACTGACGACATAGCCGCCCAATACACCGATTATGTCCGCGACAAATACCAGTATCGGCATCATAGCGACGCCGGCGATGAAACGTGGCGCGACCAAATACTTAAATGGATTAGTCGAAAGCGTCGTTAGCGCATCAACTTGTTCGGTAACCCGCATGGTGCCGAGCTCAGCGGCAATCGAAGCGGCAATGCGGCCGGAGACCATCAGGCCGGCAAGCACGGGGCCAAGCTCGCGGGTGATCGATAAGACAACAACGTTTGGAATGGCACTCTCAGCTGAAAATCTGGAAAAGCCAGTGAAACTTTGCAGGGCCAACACCATACCGGCGAAGATCGCGGTTAAACCAACAACGGGCAGCGAGAAATAGCCAATTTCAATCATCTGCTTGAGGATTATGCGCGGATAAAACGGTGGGCGGACCGAATGCATAAGCGAGCGCCCGGTAAACAACACCAAACGGCCGATGGTTGCCAGAAAAGCAAAGGTGACATTGCCGATGGGTTGAAGAAAATTCATCTGACCTTACACCTCTGCCGATAGGTAGCGTCGCTCGAAGCGGCTACCCAGGCCGGTCAGAATTTCATAGCCAATGGTGCTGGCTTGGTCGGCAATTTTATCAATTGGATTGTTGGGGCCAATGAGGTCAACGAGGCTGCCGGGTTTGAGCAGGGCGACAGGAACATCTGTCACATCGACTGTTGTTAAATCCATGGAAACGCGTCCTACCACTGGAACCTCAAAATCACCAATAAAGGCAGTTCCCGAATTGCTTAAACTGCGCATATACCCATCAGCATAGCCAATGGCCAAGGTGGCAATTTTCGTCGGTTTTGTTGCCTGATGAGTGGCACCATAGCCAACGGTCTGAGGGGTGTCAACGGAACGGGTTTGCAGAATTTTTGCTTGTAAACGAACGACTTGCGCCATTGGATTGGTTTCAGCTGGGATGGGATTTACGCCATAGAGCGCGACACCCGCACGGCAGAGGTCAATTTGGTAATCGGCACCCAAATATATGCCGGAACTTGCCGCAATGCTCGCGTGTTTGGCGGGGATGACCTGTTTCAGTGCATTGAACAGATCAAGTTGAACCTCATTCTTGGGATGGTTTTCTGTTTCGGCGCAGGCGAGGTGGCTCATAACCAGATCTATATTATAATCGGTCAAAAGCGCCACGCATTGTTCGCATTCTTGCGGGCTCAATCCGAGCCGGGACATTCCGGTATCCAGATGAATGCCCGCTGGCTGAGCCCTGTGCGGGTGCCAGTCATTTATCTGGTCGAGGCTGTTGAGGATGGGGATGAGGGAGTGGGCAATCAGCTCTTCGCCCGTATCCGGCAACACGCCGTGGAAAATATAGATCGTGGCCTTTGGCAGTATCGCCCTAAGCGCGATGCCTTCATCGACAGTGGCGACAAAAAATATAGTACATCCTGCTGCATGTAGCGCGGTGGCGGATTCTTGAACGCCCAACCCGTAAGCGTTGGCTTTGACCACGGCAGCAAGTTCACCGGTCGATAAGTGATCGGCGAGAGTTAGATAATTTTGCTTAAGAGCACCGAGATCGATGGTGAGAATAGCGCCTGCGTTTGTGGAGTTGCTCATTTAAAGGACCCCCCACCCATTTTTAGACTCAATATGAATCAGTGTGTTGCGTATCGAGGTCGCCAAATCGGGTGTACATACCGTTAAAGTGGAGGCGGGCTGTGCCGGTTGGGCCGTGGCGTTGCTTGCCGATGATGACTTCAGCTATAAAGCGGTTTTCCTCACTTCGCTCTTCCCACTCCCTATACCGTTCGGCAAATTTATCCGTATGCTCTTCGGGGCGCTTTGCGGGTTCTCCACGTTCATCATAATAAGCCTGGCGAAAGATGAAGCTGACAACGTCGGCATCTTGCTCAATTGTGCCTGATTCACGAAGATCAGACAGTTGTGGGCGTTTGTCTTCACGCTGTTCAACGGCACGAGACAACTGTGACAGTGCCAATACAGGTACATCTAGTTCTTTTGCTAGCGTTTTTAGTCCCCGTGTTATTTCACTGATCTCTTGCACTCGATTGTCGGTCTTAGACGAACCTTCCATTAATTGCAGGTAATCAACAACAATTAGACCAAGACCTTCATTACGTTTAAGGCGGCGTGCCCGAGTTCGTAGCGCAGAGACGGATAGGGCAGGAGTATCATCAATATAAATCGGCAGTTTGTGAAGTTGCTGTGAGGCAACAACTAGTTTGTCAAATTCATCATTTGTCATTGTGCCACGACGCATTTTATCGGATGCAATTTGAGCTTGTTCGGAGAGGATGCGTGAAGCTAATTGTTCGGCCGACATTTCCAGCGAAAAGAAAGCAACAACTGCGCCATCGGTAACTTTTTTGTCTCCCGCTTCATCGATTTCAAATTTGTAATCATAGGCCGCATTAAATGCGATATTAGTGGCGAGTGCGGTCTTGCCCATAGATGGACGAGCAGCCAAGATGATTAAGTCCGACGGATGTAGTCCACCCATAATAACATCCAGGTCACGTAGACCTGTAGAAACGCCGCTCAGATGTCCGTCTCGCTTGTGGGCGATCTCGGCCATCTCGATTGCAGAGACTACGGAAGACTTGAAGTCCTGAAAACCGCCTTCGATTTCACCGGTCGTTGCCAAATCATAAAGCGTCTGCTCAGCGTTCTCGATTTGCTTCATCGCCGGGTCGTCGACTTCCGGCGTGTGGGCGCGGTTGACGACTTGCTCACCAAGCTCAATAAGCTGGCGTTTTAAATGCAGATCATAGATTGTCCGGCCATATTCGGCGGCGTTAATCACGCTGACCATAGAGCCAGCGATCTCTGCCAGATACCGCGTGCCACCAACATCGGCCAAGGAGCCGTCTTGCTCAAAGAAAGTGCGGAGTGTAATCGGATCGGCAATCTGGCCGCGCTCAATCAGCTTTGATGTCGCGTCATATATATTGCCGTGGATTGGATCGGCGAAATGCTCGGCCCTCAGATAGCCAGACACCCGGTCATAGGCGTTGTTATTGGCAAACATCGCACCGAGCAGCGCTTTCTCCGCTTCAAAGTTATGCGGCGGCGAGCGAAAATTCGGCAAGCTCTGCTCATCATTTTGAACGGCTTGCAAATTTGCTGGGTTGTCGGCCAGAGGATTTGAATTATTTTGAACTGCTGTTGCCATGCAAAGAAACTACCCCGAACCATTAAACAGCGGAAGAGGCAAAGGATACACACCCCTGTGTGACCTGGGGATAACTGCACAAAAAAAGTAAATAAACCATCTTGACGAAAAGTTATATTTGGGATCACGCGGCCCGATTGTCATTAGCAATAGCTTCTCTGAGCGCTGTTTCCTGGTTGGCCATGTAATCCCTGGTCATAGGGACCACCCGCCGATCTTTAACCAACTGAATTTGAAAGACGGTTGAATCCAAATGCCTGAACGAGACCTCACTGCAAGACAGGTAATATTCCCACATCCGACAGAAGGTCTCATCGTATATATTGCGGACTTTCCCCCGATTGGCCTGAAAGCATTGCTGCCAGTGCCTTAGGGTCTCGGCGTAGTGGAGGCCAAGAAACTCGACATCACTAGCGATCAGGCCTGATTTCTCAATTGCCGGCATAATCTCTGAGAGCGATGGAATGTAACCGCCGGGGAAAATATATTTGCGGATCCAGGGATCGGTCACGGAGGGAGAGCCGATGCGACCAATGGTGTGGAGCAGGGCAACACCGTCCGGGTTGAGGCAGTCATGGATCTTGCCAAAGTATTTTGCGTAGTGATTGATCCCGACATGCTCGAACATACCCACCGATACAATGCGGTCGAATTTCTCCGTGACGGTTCGATAGTCTTTAAGATGAAATTGCGCTTTAGCGTTTAAATTCTCCAATTTTGCACGTTGATTCGATTCCTTTAATTGCTCTTCCGACAACGTGATGCCCTCAACCTGGGCGCCGAAATGCCGCGCGATGTAAAGTCCCATGCCGCCCCAGCCCGAGCCAATATCCAAAACCTTATGATCGCGCTCTAACAATAACTTGGCAGCGATGTGGCTTTTTTTATCTGTTTGGGCGGTATCCAGATCGTTCTCAGGACCGGCAAAATAGGCGCAGGAATATTGACGATCTTTGTCGAGAAATAATCGGTAAAGCTCGCCTGAGAGATCGTAATGATGGGCGACATTTTTGCGCGACTTGGAGGCGGGGTTAAACTGTAGAAAGCGCTTTCTAAGGCCATCGAGCGATTCCAAAAAACGATGCAGCCAGTGATAATCATCGTTCTCTACATTGACGGATAATATTTGCAGAAAGTCGTAGATCGTACCACCTTCAACCGAAAGCTGGTCTTCCATATAGCCTTTCCCTAAAGCCATACTGGGTGACAGAGCGAGCCAGTTGGCATAGCCGTTGTCATGAAAATGAACACACACCTCATTTGGAACGAGATCGCTTTTTTGGCCGCTAAATCTATAAATTTTCCCATCGGCATTCACTATTTTCAAGCTGCCGATTTTTATCATATGACTGAGAATTGGCTGTAATAAATACATAATTCCTCCCAATCAGCGGCGATTATTTACCGCATATTTTTAAAAGCCATTTATCCTCAATAATTAGATACTTCCACTAATTTAAATTAAACGTGCCCTATTTTATCACCGATCTCTAATCGCGTGAAGGGTGGAATTAACAATTAATGCTAGTTTTTGCATAAGCCATTACTCTGCAACAGGCACAAAAAAACGGCGCACCCTATGCCGGGATACGCCGTCTTAAATTCTATTGTGGAAAAAGCGTTATTCTTCTTCTTCCGAACCTTCTTCATCAGAGATTTCTTCGGCGGCAGCTTCTTCAGCAGCAGCGGCTGCGTCGGCAGCTTTGGCTTGATCTTCCGCTTCAGTTTCAGAAGGCGGATTTGCTTCATCTGCATCGAGTACTTCAACCAGTTCTTCAACTGCATCAACTTCTTGATCAGTTGTGATAATGGCTTCACCAGTGCGATCTTGAATTTCAGCTTCTTCTTCAGAGCGTGCCACGTTGACTGTAACGGAGACACTGACTTCGGGGTGAAGAGCGACGAGTACAGGGTACATGCCGATTGCCTTGATTGGATCATCAAGTTTGATCTGATGGCGACCAACAGAGAAGCCAGCTTCGGTAATACCGACAGCAATGTCGCGCGCACTGACGGAACCATAAAGCTGTCCGGCGTCGCCAGCTTGGCGCACCATGACAACTTTTTCGCCATCAAGCTTCTTGCCGACTTTTTCGGCCTCAGATTTAAGCTCTAGATTCTGAGCTTCAAGCTGAGAGCGCTGGCTTTCAAAATGCTCTTTATTCTCATTTGTCGCTGTTACAGCTTTTTTCTGCGGCAACAAAAAGTTGCGTGCAAAACCGGGTTTGACGGTGACGACGTCACCCATCTGGCCAAGCTTTTCAATTCGTTCTAACAGAATAACTTCCATTATCTTACACCTTCATTTTAAAAACCGGTTCTCATGTCGAAACTAATATTGTGCGCTACCCCTATATTCAAAGGCAGGCCCAATATAATGACGGCAGAAAACGTGAAAATTCGCCAAAACCCTACAAGCTATTGTCCTTTGCCGGGTTTAAGGCGGGGAAACTACTATTGTATGATCCTAATGGCAACCGAAATATGACGGGAAAATAGGCATAAAAAGAGCCGGTCTAGCAGCGTCCATCCAGGGCGGAGCCATATTTCATTTTTACGATAAATTATTCCTAAAAAATATATCACTATTCATCATTATCTACACTATTCTTTGGTGCCGTAAATTTTTGTCGCAATTGGTTCCATTCCTCAAAAAAGCCAATGATTGCGGCGACGAATATTGCCCAGCTTGAAATCAGCATGAAAAAATAGAAAGCACCAAGAGCAATGCCGGGTGAGCGCAATTGCCGGGCCAGCGTGTGGACAACAGAGAGTCCGACAAGAAAAAAGGGAATGGCCAGAACAGCAGCCAAGTTTCTGCCGGTATATTCAAAACTGCCAGAGCCGAGCAGAGCCAGCGCACCGGCGCTGACAATGCCCCAATAAATCCATTCCGGCACTGAAATCGTTGAATACTGAATGGCAGGCCGCAAATTTCGACCGGCTCTGGTCAGGATTGATTGAGCCAGCACCGAATTTACCAAGCTCATTAAAACCCATGATGAAACTGTGATCGCCGGAAAAAATGGCACCAGACGCTCAACAAGATGGTGACGGTCAGCGGGCGCACCAAATTGAAAACGCGCCGATAACATCTTGTCTAAGAACTCTTCGATGGTTTTGGGCAATCCACCCGGTGCATCAAAATAGGTAATCGCGCTCATCACCAGTACAATACCGCCCATTGCGGCCAGGCGGGCTAGAACTTCACCGATTGGCAGCCAATGAACTGTCCCATCCTGGGCGGTTTTTGTCAGCAGGGTATAGCGAACGATCAGCCAAGCTGGCAACGCTACGGACAGGCCAAACAAACCTGCTTGAAAAATATTGGTGAGAAATACGGCACCGATTATACCGACAATAGCGGCTATCGAGGAGGAACGAGTGCCTTGGCTAAGGCCAATAAGCAAAATCGGGAGCATCGCGAAATAAGCGAGTACCAGACCGATGCCAGACCCAAAGGCGACAGCGGTGGACATAAGGGCGCTGGCCAGTCCGGCGCCGATAGCGATGATCGTCTCCCTTGGCATTATGGGTGTATCCCGCTTTAAAATTCACCCGCTACCTAAGGGTAGCGGGTGAGATGTTCGTTTCTACAATAAATATTACTGCTGAACGTAAGGCAAAAGCGCCAGAAAACGAGCGCGTTTGATGGCCCGTGCTAATTCACGTTGCTTCTTAGCAGAAACAGCCGTGATGCGGCTTGGGACAATCTTGCCACGCTCCGAAATGTAACGAGACAGTAGCTTGGTATCTTTGTAGTCAATCTTTGGCGCGTTAGAGCCGGAGAAAGGGCAGGTTTTGCGACGACGGAAAAAAGGACGACGTCCGCCACCACCGCCACCAGCGCCTCCGCGAGGACGATCTTCTGAAGATCTGGAGCTATCAAAATCAGCCATTATTCTTCTCCTTCAGCTTTAGTTTCAGCTTCTGGTTCAGCCTCAACTTCTGGTGCGGCTTCTTCCGCCACTTCCTCTTTAGCTTCCTCAGGGGCTGCTTCTTTAGCCTCTTCTGGGGCCGCTTCTTTGGCTTCAGCCGGAGCAGCGCTTTCTGTTGCAGGTTTGTCATCATAGCTGCGCGCCGGGCGATCAGCACGGGCTTGAGCTTGGGCCGGAACTGAAGGGCCTTCCTCAAATTCATCAACCCGCAAGGTCAAATATCGCAGCACGTCTTCATTCAAACGCATTAGGCGTTCCAATTCATGTACCGCATCAGCCGGCGCATCAATATTGAATAAGACGTAATGTCCTTTGCGGTTTTTCTTGATTTTGTAAGCTAGAGAACGAAGACCCCAGTTTTCGCGTTTTTCAACGCTGCCACCGTTATCTTTGATGACACCTTCAAAGGTGTCTGCAAGAGCATCTACCTGTTGGGTAGAGATTTCCTGTCGCGCGATGATCACGCTTTCATATAAAGACATAATGTATCCTTTAGGCTTGTCTCAGCCCAAGTAAATCACCATTGATCTGCTCGGGCATAGCCAGTCACAACTGGCAAGGAAATGTGAGCGGCGCACTATACAGATATTCAAATAGAGTGCAAGCGCTGCTGGGCACTAAAATTGATGCTGGGAGTTGGCCCATACTTTTTCAATCCGTTCCCCCTAACAGAGACACGGCTTGACAGATATTCCGCTTCGTTTATCACTCAATTTAGAATTTACACTTAACGTTGGATTAAAAATGACAAGAGCATTTGTATTTCCCGGTCAGGGTTCACAAACCGTTGGTATGGGGCAGGAATTGGCTGGCGCGTTCCCCGTCGCTAAACAGGTCTTTGATGAAGTAGATGAGGCGCTTGGCCAATCATTAACAAAGTTGATGTTTGAAGGCCCAGAGGAAGATCTAACTCTGACCGCGAACGCTCAACCGGCCCTTATGGCAGTGAGCATGGCCATTATGCGGGTGTTGGAAACCGAGGGCGGCGTGAGTATCGGTGAGGCGGCCAAGTTTGTTGCCGGACATTCTTTGGGAGAGTACTCAGCCTTAACCGCAGCCAAGGCTTTTGGGATAGCCGATGCGGCGCGCATTTTGAAAACCCGCGGCACGGCGATGCAGGAAGCGGTCCCGGTTGGTGAGGGCACGATGGCGGCGCTGATGGGCGTCGAAATGGATGTCGCCGAAGAAATCGCTGCCGAAGCAGCTCAAGGTGAGATATGTACTGCGGCAAATGATAACGCCTCAGGTCAAATCGTTTTAAGCGGTGCAACAGCGGCCATTGAGCGGGCCGTTGAAATCGCCGCAGAAAAAGGGGCAAAGCGATGCATCTTGCTGCCGGTTAGTGCGCCGTTTCATTGCGCGATGATGGCCCCGGCCGCTGACGTTATGGCGGACGAGCTCGCCGCTATGCTGATCGAAGAGCCAATTATACCGGTCGTTGCCAATGTAACCGCGGATGCACAATCGGCACCGGATGAAATTCGACGTCTACTGGTTGAGCAGGTTACCGCCCGTGTGCGGTGGCGAGAATCAGTTCTGTTTATGAAAGAAAATGGCGTTGATACCTTTGTCGAAATCGGGGCAGGTAAAGTTTTAACCGGTTTGGCCAGGCGTATTGATCGTGACCTCACAGGTATTTCAATCCAGACACCAGCAGATATTGAAGAGTTCCTGAAAACTCTCTGATCACAATTAGGAGCGAGAAATAGATATGTTTGATCTCACAGATAAAAGAGCTTTGGTTACCGGCGCGTCCGGCGGTATAGGCGGGGCAATTGCTAAAGGATTGCATGCTCAAGGCGCCATTGTCGCACTTTCCGGCACCCGGGTTGATGCGTTGCAGGCCCTGGCCGATGAACTGGGGGGACGTACTCACGTGATTGCCTGTGATCTCTCCAGCTCAGAAGGCGCTCAACAGCTTATTAAGGATTGCGATGAAGCGATGGGCGGCATCGATATTTTGGTCAATAACGCCGGCCTGACGCGCGATAATCTCGCTATGCGAATGAAGGATGAAGATTGGCAAACCGTGCTGGATGTCAATCTAACAGCCAGTTTTCTGCTCTCTAAAGCTTGTTTGCGCGGCATGATGAAGCAGCGCTTTGGGCGTATTATAGGTATTACTTCGGTCGTTGGTGTGACCGGTAATGCCGGCCAGGCCAATTATGCGGCATCAAAAGCCGGTATGATCGGTATGTCAAAATCGCTGGCACAGGAAGTTGCCTCACGCGGCATCACTGTAAATTGTGTCGCGCCCGGCTTTATTGTTACGCCCATGACCGACGAGTTGTCCGATGAGCAGAAAGCAGGCCTGCTGGGTGCTATCCCAAGCGGTCGTTTGGGCGAGGTCGAAGATATTGCAACAAGTGTGGTTTATTTGGCCAGTGACGAGGCCAGCTACGTGACCGGGCAGACGCTTCATGTGAACGGCGGCATGGCAATGATTTGACGCCTAAAATCAGGTGTTTAAATAATTATAAAAAAGACCTAAAGCGGGTGCTGGTAATGCAAAACAAAGTATGTTACGAAACCGTGAAATTCAGAGTTACATAAAAGAGTTTTTTCATTTGTTTCTGGGGGTTCTGGGAACATTCAATCCAATCAAGTTGAGGTAAATTAAAATGAGCGATGTTGCTGACCGCGTAAAAGGTATTATTGTTGAGCACTTAGGTGTGGACGCTGACAAAGTTACCGATACAGCAAGTTTTATTGACGATCTTGGTGCCGATAGTCTCGATACAGTTGAGCTTGTGATGGCATTCGAAGAAGAGTTCGGTTGTGAAATTCCGGATGATGCTGCTGAGAAGATTTTGACCGTTAAAGACGCGGTTGATTTCCTTTCAACCCAGGCTTAATTGCCAATTAGAAAAGCGCCCGGCTGGTTGCGACGTGGTCTTCAACTCCGGGCCTTATCTTTCTTAGATTTAACAAAGTAGCGCGAATCAAAATGAGACGTGTGGTTGTTACTGGAATAGGGCTCGTTTCGCCGCTGGCATGTGGTACGGACTTGACCTGGAGTAGACTGATTGAGGGTAAGTCGGGTCTCGGTCCGATTAAGTCCTTCGATCCCTCTAAGCTATCGTCCAGAATTGCCGGCGAGGTACCTCGAGACGAAGGTGTCGAAGGCAGCTTTATCGCCGAAGATCATATCTCCACCAAAGAACAACGCCGCATGGATACTTTCATCCAATATGGTCTCGTCGCTGCTGATTTCGCGATCGCAGATTCCGGCTGGCAGCCGACAGATGAAGAAAGCCTGGAGAAAACCGGCGTCCTCATTGGATCTGGTATCGGTGGATTACCCGAAATCGAAAAAGGCGCAAATACTGTCCATGACGGAAATCTGCGTCGCCTCAGTCCATTTTTTATTCCGGCCAGTCTCATCAATCTGACATCCGGCCAGGTCGCCATTAAACATGGCTTCAAAGGCCCCAATCATGCTGTCGTAACGGCATGCTCTTCCGGCGCGCACGCGATTGGTGATGCGGCGCGGATTATCATGTGGGAAGATGCTGACGTCATGATTGCCGGCGGTACTGAGGCAGCGATCTGCGAGCTTGGTGTCCATGGTTTTGCCCAGGCCCGTGCGCTTTCAACCGGCTTTAATGACACCCCCGAAAAAGCCTCGCGTCCGTGGGATGTGGATCGGGATGGTTTTGTGATCGGCGAGGGCGCTGGGATCGTTGTTCTGGAAGAATATGAGCATGCTAAAAAGCGTGGTGCGCAAATATATGCTGAGATTACGGGCTACGGAATGTCGGGCGATGCCCATCATATTACCGCTCCGGCGGCAGATGGAAATGGTGGCTTTCGCTCCATGCAGGCGGCCTTAAATCGCGCGGGCCTTGATCCCTCGGATATTGATTATGTGAACGCTCATGGCACATCGACCCCCCTTGGCGATGAAATTGAGCTTGGTGCCGTCAAGCGCCTATTCGGCGATGCGGCTTATGATATGGCAATGTCGTCAACCAAATCAGCGATTGGTCATCTGTTAGGGGCCGCTGGTGCCGTTGAGGCAATATTCTCGATATTGGCGATCAAAAACAATATCGTGCCGCCGACGCTCAATCTCGATAATCCGTCAAAAGGCTGTGATATTAATCTCGTCCCCCATGAGGCGCAGGAACGCACTGTGCGTCAGGCATTGTCCAATTCCTTTGGCTTTGGCGGAACAAATGCCAGCCTCGTTATCTCCGAAGTGGCTTAATTCCCGATGGGACGCCTCTTGCGTTGGCTCGGAATTTTCCTTTTTATAATATTTGTTGGTGTCGCAGGCGTTGGTTTCTGGGGTTATGCAGAATTTGTGCAGCCCGGACCATTGCCGGCTGACAAAGTCGTCGTTATTCCGCGAGGCGTTGGCATTGAACGCATCGCGATAACTTTGGCGCGCCACAATATTATAAAAGTTCCAATTGTTCTCAGTATGGCTGCTCGGACAATTGCCGCCGATAAATCTTTGCAAGCCGGTGAGTTTGCCTTCCCCAAGAATGTGAGCCCGCGCGGCGTTTTGGAGATATTGCAATCGGGCAAGCAAGTTGTGCGCCGCCTGACAATTGCCGAAGGATTGACCAAGAGCGAGATTTTAAAAATCATAAAAAACACCGAAGGGCTTGCTGGTTCTGTCCTAGTACCGGTGAAAGAAGGGGAGTTGCTTCCTGAAACCTATTATTTCACCTTCGGTGACAGCCGGAACGCGCTCGCTAAACGTATGCAGGATGGCATGAATAAGGCACTGGTTTCTTTATGGGCCTCGCGGCCGCCCAATTTGCCGATAAAAAATATTGAAGAGATGTTGGTTTTGGCCTCGATCATTGAAAAAGAAACTGGCCGGGCCGCTGAGCGGGCACGCGTCGCTGGGGTTTTTGTTAACCGCCTCCGCCTCAACATGCGGCTGCAATCCGACCCAACCGTAAGCTATGGGATAACGCGTGGTGAGCGTGAGCTTGGCCGGGCTTTAACCCGCACTGACCTCAAAACACCCAATCCCTATAACACCTATGTTATCAAAGGCCTGCCGCCCGGACCAATCGCCAATCCCGGCCGAGCTGCGCTGGAAGCGGTGCTTCATCCAGCTGATACCGGCGAGCTATATTTCGTCGCCGATGGCAGCGGCGGCCATGCTTTTGCGCGTAATTTGGCCGAGCATAATCGCAATGTCGCGAAATGGCGCAAATTACAAAAATCTAAAAATTAATTGTTACCCGGGTAACATTCATTTTTTTGGCAGGCGTCGCAAAATTCCATCGGTGAGCCAGAGCGGCAGGAAGGTGAGAATCCAGACCAGTGCATACATTGGCATTGGGAAGGCGATACGCGCTTTGCCATTAGCGAGGCCTTTCAGAATGATCCGGGCAGCCCTTGGGGCAGTCATAAACATCGGCATCTTGAAATTATTTTGATCGGTTATGCGACTGGCAACAAAGCCCGGGCAGATGACCGATACGCTGATATCATCAGGATACAGCCGCCCCCGCAATCCTTCGCCGTAAGAGCGCACCCAAGCTTTACTGGCGCCATAGCCGGGCGCGCTCGGCAATCCTCTAAAGCCGGCAAGCGAGCTTACCAGTCCAATGGTGCCGGACTGACGGGCGACCATTTTGGTGATGATGGGTTCGACGGTGTTAAAGACCCCGCCGACATTGGTCTCCATCATCCGGCGTGACTGCGATGCGGTGTCGGCTTCGCCGGAGGTACCGGGTGAGACGCCGGCATTGGCGATCAGTAAATCAAGCGGATGAGCTTCATCTATGTCTTCGATCCAAGCTTTGATCGCTGACTGATCGGTGACATCAATGACCTGATCGATAACTTGCGCACCTTGCGCGCGGCAGCGTTCAGCGACACCTTGTAGGCGTTCATCATTGCGAGCACAAAGCGCTAGAAAAATACCTGGACCAGCAAGATTCTCGGCCAATGCTTCGCCGATGCCGCTTGAGGCCCCGGTGATGAGTATAGAACTAAATTTTTTCACAGAGTTTCCTTCATGTTCAACCATCGAGATAGTATTGCCTGAAAATTTTGCAATGGCATATCAAAAAGAATGTGCTATTTAGGGCGTATGAGTAAGCAAAATAAAAAAACCGCGCCGCAAATAGCCAGTATGACTGGGTTTGCGAGAAGTTCTGGCAGTGTCGACGGCTATAGTTGGAATTGGGAAGCTAAAAGTGTCAATGGCAAAGGGCTCGATGTTCGCTGTCGCTTGCCGCAGGGCTTTGAAGAAGTTGATGTTGAGGCCCGGACAGCCACTGGTAAGGCTTTTAAGCGCGGAAATTTCAATCTCATTTTGACCATTCAAGAGACCTCCCAGCAAAGCCAATACCAGATCAATCGTGCCTTATTAGATCAGTTGGTTGAAACGGCTAAGGAATTGCAGGTGGATTTAGACGGTTTTGATAAGCCCAGCCTGGATGGTTTATTTGCCGTGCGAGGCGTCATTGAGCAAGTAACAGAAAGTGATGACGAGGCTGAGCTGACCGCGCGCAAAAAAGAAGTTCTCGGCGGGCTAAAAGAAGTGCTGTCATCACTCGCTCAAAATCGCCTCGATGAGGGCCTTCGAATTGGTGAGGTGTTGTTTGATCAGTTGGATGCGATAATCAAACTGTGCCAGCAGGCTGAAAAAATTGCGGCGCTTCAACCGGAGAATATTCGCGAGAAGCTAAATCAACAAATTGCAGAGCTGTTGGAGGCTGTACCAAGTCTGCCTGAGGAACGTCTGGCTCAGGAGGCTGCTGTGTTGATGACCAAGGCTGATGTACGAGAAGAGCTCGATCGCTTGCAAGCGCATATTGAAGCCGCCAAGGATTTAATGGATGGCGGGGGCGTTATCGGTCGTCGGCTTGATTTTTTATGTCAGGAGTTTAACCGGGAAGCCAATACGCTGTGCTCGAAAGCAGCTGATGTCGAACTTTCAAAAATTGGCCTCGAGCTAAAGGCTGTGATCGAACAATATCGCGAGCAGGTGCAAAACATTGAATAGCGAGAAAAGCGCCTTATCCAGACGTGGTCTGATGCTCGTACTTTCTTCTCCGTCAGGAGCGGGAAAGACGACGATTTCCCGTGCTATGCTCGAGCGCGACAGCAATCTCACCATGTCTGTTTCGGCAACGACGCGTCCCAAGCGATCCAGCGAAGTCGACGGTAAAGATTATATTTTTGTCGATGAAGAAAAATTCAAATCTATGATCGACGGTGGCGAACTGCTGGAGCATGCAAATGTTTTTGGCAATTTCTATGGCACGCCTAAAAAGCCTGTTGAAGAGGCCTTGATGGCAGGCCGGGATATCTTGTTCGACATTGATTGGCAGGGTACGCAAATAATTGCTGGCGATGAAATTGCCGGTAAAAACCTTGTGAGTATTTTTATTTTGCCACCTAATACGGCAGAGCTTGAGAATCGACTACGTACCCGCGCACAGGACACAGAAGAAGTCGTGCAACAGCGTATGTCTAAAGCGGCGGATGAAATGAGCCGATACGATGGGTATGACTATGTTATCATCAATGACAAAATTGAGTTGAGCGTTGAGCAAGTCCAAACCATTCTAGCTGCAGAAAGGTTACGCATTGGACGCCAGATTGGCCTGCATGACTTTGTTCAGGAATTAATGGGTCGGGAATAGGATTTAATCGCGTCCTTCGATCGCTTTGGCCAATAGACAAAATTCTTCAATTGTTAGGTTTTCCGCCCGCGCTGTCGGATCAATACCGAGCGTACTGATATCGATATCAAGCGGCTTAAGGGAAGATCGCAGCATCTTGCGTCTTTGCCCAAAAGCTGTTGCCGTCACTTTCTCCATATCCTCAAATTTCGCCGCATAAAGCGGTTTTGTGCGTGGCCTTAAGGTAAGCACGCTCGATTGGATCTTGGGCGGTGGCGTGAAGGCGCGTTTGTCGACATTAAATTCAAATTTGGTCTCGCAGAGCCATTGCGTGATGACGCTGAGCCGGCCATAAGCCTTGGTTGAGGGCTTGGCGATAAGGCGATCAACGACCTCTTTTTGAAACATCAATGTCATCTGATCGATATGCTCAATCTGTCGCAGCCAATTAATCAACAAGGCGGTTGAGATGTTATAGGGGAGGTTGGCGACGATACGGCGCGGTTTCTCGCCCAAAGAAGCAATGTCGGTTTTCATTGCGTCGGCGGATACGATGGTAAATTTTTCGGCAAAAACCTGGCTCAAACCCTCTAAAGCTTCAATGCAGCGACGATCTCTCTCGACGGCAAATAGATGTTTAGGATCATGCGCCAAGAGTGAACGGGTGAGCCCGCCGGGACCAGGGCCGACTTCGATAATGTTAAACTCAGATAAATTACCGGCTTTATTTCCGGCTGCCCGGGCGATTTTGTCGGTGAGGTTTTGATCCAACAGAAAGTGTTGCCCAAGCGATTTCTTGGCACCCAAATCAAAGCGGGCAATGACGTCACGCAAGGGGGGAAGCTGGTCGCGGCCATCCATCACGTAGACTGACCATTGTTTCTATTTTGCGCCATCTCACCGGCCATTTGTAGCGCTGCGATCAAGCTTTGCTCGTTGGCACGCCCGGTGCCGGCAATATCTAAGGCGGTGCCGTGATCGGGTGAGGTGCGAATAAATGGCAGGCCGAGTGTCACGTTAACAGCTGTATCAAAATCCAAGGTTTTGATCGGAATGAGGGCCTGGTCATGGTACATGCAGAGCACCACATCATAATTTTCACGTGCGCTTGCATGAAACAGGGTATCCGGCGGGTGAGGGCCGCTCACCGACAATCCTTTGGCCTTAAGCTCTTGAATTGCAGGCTCAATCAATGTGGCTTCTTCATCCCCCATGACCCCGCCTTCACCAGCATGGGGATTGAGAGCTGCGACCGCGATCCGAGGTGACGTGATGCCAAAATCTCGCTCTAAGGCTCTGTTTGTGATAAGCGCTGTCTCGCAAATCAGATCAGGTGTCAGAGTGTTAATTGCTGCTTGAACCCCAATATGTCGAGTAACCGGGATAACGCGGAGGCGATCTGATGCAAGCATCATAACGGGCTCGGTCGTGATCCCAGCCAAGGTGGCCAGGTACTCTGTATGGCCGGGGTGAGAAAAGCCGCATTGATAAAGTGCCTGCTTGTGAATGGGGTTGGTTACAATTGCTCCGGCTACACCGCTTTGAACCAAAGCAACACCTTGATCGATGGCAGCGATAACCGCAGGGCCATTTTTCGGATTCAGTTCACCTGGAATAGGATCTTCAGCCAATTCAATTGATAATATCGGCAAGCCTCTCTCAAACGCATCTCCGGTCTCATTTACGTTTGAAATTTCGACCAGAGGAATCTCGATATTTAGCAAGCTGGCCAGTTTTGCCATACGTGTCGGTGAATCGATAAGGCAAAAAGGGGAGAGAGACGAATGTGCCGAGACCCAAGCTTTGATCGCAACCTCGCCTCCAATTCCGCTAGGCTCACCCATTGTTAAAATGGTGGGGAGCTGTTGATGGCTCATCGCCTGATATCCACAAATGCAGAACGACGGGCGTTTCGCAACATACGCCGCGCCGTCAGCGTCGCCCTTTTCTCGAGTAGAATATTTTTTATGCGATTTCGAACATCTGGCGTGATGCCACCACCGCTTCTTTTGCAGACCATCAAAACCAAGAATCCTGCGCCGGTTCTAATCGGTTCACTGGCTTTGCCAAGTGGAATATTTTGGACAACATTGCGGATGTTGATAGGTAGTCTCGAGGTGTCAGCAACTTCTAGGCGCCCAGATTGTTTGGAGCCTAGCTCGCCGCCCTTTTTGGCCAAGGCCGAACACGAGTTTACAGACGAGGAAATTTGTTTGGCTACATTTACTTGCGCGTTTACCTCACCGGGTGGCGGGTTTTGACGGAGCGGAAGGAATACCTGCTGGAGTGAAACGCTTAGATTGGCCAACGGCAATCCCGAGGCTATGCGTTTATTAAGTAGTCTGAGAATATAATAACCGTCGGCACCCTTGATCGGCTGCGTTGTGCTGCCTTTCGCCATATTAAGGATTATTTGTGACAAACTTTGATCGACTTGACTGGCCCTGATCCACCCGAGGTTACCACCTTTAGCCGCCGATGCGCTTTGCGAAAAGGAACGCGCCAATGCTGCAAAATTCGCACCACCTTGTAATTGCGTGTAAATCCTGGTGGCACCTTGAAAAGTTTCTTCGACCGATTTGGCTGGGTTAAACGGAATAAAAATTTCAGCGACGAAATATTCCGGCTTTCCTTTATTGGCTTCAATTTCTGAAATGGCTTCGTCTATGGCATCTTCACCAATTTTGGTGGTCGATCTAACCTGACGGATCACAGCCTTCTGCCATGCCAACTCAGCCTCAATTTGAAGTTCAAAAGTTTGGTAGTCAATTTTCTGCTGAGATAGAAAATCACGCATTTTACCCAGTGGAACGCCGTTTTTCTTCTCAATATTGTTGATCGCTCTCTTTAGTTCTCCTGAGCGGACCTTAACACCCAATCTGCGGGCTTCTTGCAGTTTAAGCTTGTCATTTATGAGGCCAATTAAAACTTGGCCTGAGATCCGTTGAACGGTTTTTTTGTTGGTTGGCAATTGGGATGAAAAAATAACGAATTTGATGCGACTGCCAAGATCGAACTGAGATATTATATCCTCATTGACCACAGCAACAATGCCCTGCGAGGATCGATTGCTGGACTGAGCGCTTGCGGGCACCGTAAGGAGGATCAAAAAACTCGCCACCATAAAGGTCAGAGCTGCGGGGGGGGCAAGACAAGGCTTTCCCCCGGAAAAAATTACACCCACTTTATTAATTATTTTTTTCATTAGATAGTTATAGACCTCTGAGTTTAACAGAAGAGCATCACTTAGCCGCCGACATTACTTAAGCCGGTTTGAACATCACCGAGAGTTTTGAATGTTAGCTTAAATAAGATGGTGTCGTTTGGGCGCAAGTCCCGGTCTTCATAAAACTGTCGGCTGATGGTCGTGCTGAAGGTAAAACATTCACATTCATAGACTAAATTCAAAGCTATGTTTCGTAAATCGCCATCATCTTGCAAGTCATAGCGACCCGAAATACTGGATCGCCAAAAGCGATCCAACTGAGCGGATACCGCACCAGAAATCTCTTCGCGACCGGAAAACTCAGCATCATTCTGACTGTCAAAAAAGACATAGTTGGTCGACATTCTGAGCGCGGGTGGCCCAACTGACATTTGAACTTCATTACGTTTCGGTGCCAAATTATCTTTGTCCAAGCGTGTGCGATAAATTAGGTCAAGATGGCTGCCAGGAGATATATTAACCCGACCGACAAAATCGGAAAGACGTCCTTCCAATCCCGAGCCCGCGGCAAACGTATCATCTTCTTTTAAACGATAGCTTTGCCCGGCAAATACTGTCGTGTGACCGCCTTTTGATCCAACCAATCCCCATTTTAAGCCATAATTAATCCGCGGACCACTTTCGACGCGATCGAAGCCGGTAAATTTATTGGCGCTGAATAAATTGGTATCATCGAATTCCAAGTCGATGCTGTCTTCATTTGGGATTTTAGTGTCGTTCCCACCATATGGACTGACGATGACAGAGGCCAGCGGCTCAACAATTTGGCTGACCGAGCCATGTTGGCGCGCCAATGGCAGACGCCAATCCGCCTTAAGCTGAGGATGGATCCGACCGGAAAATCCGTTGTAGTCATTTTCGCTATCACTTCGGGTCAAATTGTTGACATGATAAAGATCGCCCCGCACCGTGGCAGAGAAATCAGTAACGTCGCCCAGTCTC
>Ga0233430_1001554_pt1 | contig 31308 bp, 17 predicted proteins | sample SI_118_April2016_2_FD_179883 | JGI IMG/M metagenome (GOLD analysis project Ga0233430, IMG submission 179883) | Seawater microbial communities from Saanich Inlet, British Columbia, Canada - SI_118_April2016_150_MG | ecosystem: Environmental > Aquatic > Marine > Inlet | place: Canada: British... | reverse complement strand
GCACCAGAACAACAGAGGAAGTTTTCAGTGATATGAATTTCAGTTCCTTTTCTTTTCCAATTAATGAAGATAAAATTGAATTTCCTTATAATTTCTTTTATAACCCATAACACTTTGATAACATTTTTTGAGTCGATCTTTGCTAGAATGCATGCAAGACTTTCTCCACCAATATTTATTATTTCCTTTTGATAATTGACTGTTTCAAAGTGTGTTGCAAGGAATTTAACTATTTCTCCCTCTTCTTCAGATGTTAAGCCATCTTTTCTATAATTGTATAAGTTATCTTCAAGATGTAGTTCATGGTTATGGTATGAATGTTTGCCTGAGTAAATTGCATCAAATTCCAATTCATCATTTTCAAAATACTCCTCTACAATATCGTGTAATATTATATCATCGCCATTTTGAGTGATGTTGAACAAGAATCCATCTGATGCTACTTTATAAAAAGTAACCACATATCCATTTGCATTTTTCAACTCATCATGCCATGAAATCCAGTTTTCCGCAAATTCAGAAGCAGTATTGTAGCATGTGGGGTATTTCTTCTCCGTGTTCCATATTTCTAGGTAAACGATCCCATTTTTATAACTAGTTAAAGTGGTGTAAATCCCATCATTGTATCTCAGGTATTTATCTTTGTTTTTGATGGTTCGTTCATTAATCATTTTTATTATGTCATTTGATATTGATTTCTCTATGGTAGAATTCATAATTGCCATGCCTTTCGTTTTGTGTTTATCATATTTGAAAAACCAGAGGCGGACGATAATAAATGATCGATATTTAACGTATCCATCAGAAATTGCTGCTAAAATCTTATATTAGTGTTTAATCCTATTGGTCTTTTTTTCTATGGACTGTGTGGTGAAGTGATTGGAGTGATTATGTTTTGACATATTCTTCTCCATTTATTGAAAAGATTTAAAGATTGCCAAAACACATATATTGCAATGAAGGTATTATCGCAAATAAGGGTTTAGCACATCTTTTACGTGGTTGCAATCCTATCAAATCTCCACAGTTTTTTTATATCAAAAAAAAAGACCCCAGAAGGAGTCCAATTATCTCCGGTTTAGCAGTTTCTTTAACGTTGCCTGCAATTTGGATTAACTCACAACGGCACTAATTTAGATATACTTTTGTAATTTGAAAAAGGTTTTCTAAAATTTACTCAAAATATTTAATTAATCATAATTCTTGTTCAATGTCAGAAACTAAGTGGCACCAATATCGATTCATACTTATTTTATTACCACTGTACATCACCCTTGTGGTGCATGTTCATCTGCCCCTGTGCAAATCCTTCATATCGTTCAGGGGCAGACCTCTCTTTAATAATAAAAGTAAAACAACTCATGAAACGAATATGCGTAAACTGTGGATCCAATTCTGGAAATAACCCAGCCTATTTAGAAATGGCTGAGGATCTTGGGCAAATACTAGTAAAAAGAAATTTAGAACTTGTATATGGCGGGGCAAGTGTAGGTTTAATGGGAAAAGTTGCTGATGCAGTTTTAAACTCAGGTGGATCAGCAATCGGTGTGATACCAAAAATGTTTGCAGACAAAGTATCTCATCAGGAATTGACCGAATTGTATATTGTTGATTCCATGCATGAAAGAAAGACAAAGATGTTTGAACGATCTGATGGGTTCATAGCTCTTCCTGGTGGATTTGGTACGATTGAGGAAATTACCGAATTACTTACCTGGGCACAATTGGGAATCAATAAGAAGCCATGCGGAGTTATTAACGTGAATGGATTTTTTGATAAATTATTAACATTTTTTGACCGTGGTGTGACTGATGGATTTATCAAACAAGAACACAGAGATATGCTGATTGTTGAAGACTCTCCTGGAACACTATTAGATAAATTTGAAAGTTACAATGCACCAAGAGTTGGGAAATGGATTGATATTGGAGGTGAGAATAAAAGTGTATAAATGGTTATAATTTATACTTCATGAACCCTCCACCTTTGCGTTTTTTCGCACTGAAATGGATTAATTTCATATTGAAGCTTTTTTGTGTCTTCATCAAGTGGATCTGATAATTCTACCAACTCAAATTCACAATTATTTGGTTCATAGATTCTATATAAAAAATACTTTTCTTTTGATTGTCGTGCTCTTTTTAACTCATTACCTTTTAATGTAATTGAACCTGTAGCACTACTGCTTCCCTTTACTTCAATAAATCGATCAACTAAAAAATAATTTATGTTATCTTGGATACTTGATTTAAAACTAGCTTGATCTTGATTAGTTGAAAAGGAAAGAATATCACATCCCGGAGTTAAATCTCCTCTAAGGTGTGAAACTAATACTGGAAATCGACTTTGCTCTTCTTCAAATTTAAATGCCAGTTCCTCTGCACGATCAGGATCAACTCGTTGTTGATTACTATGCTTTCTTTTCCCACCTGATTTTCTAACAACAGCTATTGGAATCGTTGTAGATTGTGAAGGGGTATGCTCTTCTTCTTCAACGACCACATCCGAGATTGAATCAGAATTAGAATCCAATGTATCGAAACCTTCACCCTCAGCATCCGTTTCATTGTCATCTTCTGTTTCAATGCCTTGAGAATTTTGTCCATTTTCAGTATCTAACTCATTAGACCAATCAAATTCAGATTCCTCATCAATGTCTTGTGTCTCAAATAAAGTTTTTGCTCTTGTAAGATATTCATTTCCATCACCCCCAAGAATAGTATTTAATAATTCATTCCGATTACTACTTTTACAACTCAATAATCGCGCTATATCACCACTAATATCAACCTTTAATTGATTTGTAATTATTTCACCAACTGCACTGGCAATTAACTCATCCTTCAATAAGTTTGATTGATGGTCTTTATCTGTAACCAAATAAGCAATGTCATCTTGCTGTAGAGATTTTCCTGGTTTTATAGATATTGAAATAGGTTCTTCATTTACAACAATCGTACACCGCAAGGACTTACACAATTTCAAGTTCAGTCTTTTAATCTTTTTCAATTCACCTTGATTGGTATCGGCATCGATTCTTAATGCATACACATAAGGTCTCAATCTATCGAGATCACTGTTAAATTGAGTACTTAGTGGATGAAGAAGGTGTTTTATAATCTCTGCCTGAATTACATCTGTATTTAGATGTTCAATACCAAATAAGGTATTTACCTTTTTTGCCCCCCTTCTTCTATCTAATAGGACAACAGGGTAATGCTCAGCGATATGGTCTGGAATTGTATTATTTTCAACATAGAATAAATCCACGACCGGATAATAATCTATCTCACCATCTTTTATCCCTGCCATTTTACCTTCGCACATGAAATCATCGTACTCTGGACCCATCGGCGGTTGATCATCGATATTACTTCGAGTAATTAATGATCTGTATAACGATTTAGCTTTTTTTGCTTCTGGGTCTATATTGGGCAATTGATACAAAATTCTGTAAAATGTTGACCATGGGACATCATCAAAATCTGCCACAACACCACTTCTTGCTAGAGCAGTTGTTATTGCGGTTTTATCAATTTCATATTTCATAAACAATTCGTGATCCATATTGATTGCAGGATAACCAATTACAGGTGATAAATCTTTTGCTATTTTTGTAGTTGAACATGTATTAGGAGAAATTTTATTCGTTGAACTATTTGTTCTCATCCATGGGAAAGTATTGATTAACCATATTGGGTATGATGGAATATTTTCTTCTAAAGGTCGGTGTTTTCTATGACCTATCGGTGTATAACAAAATTCCCCATTTACATCCCCTGCTCTTCTCCAGTTTTCAATTTCATAACAGTTAGCAATCCACGTTAGAATTGCATGATGATCTGCATGCTCAAGGATTTCTTCTAAATGGTCTGTAGACTGAATATCCGTTAATGAGAAATACCAATTTCTTTCGGTCTGTAATTTTTCCTTTGTGATTGTTATATCTGAAAATTTTACTGGGTTTGCGACATTAGCTTTCACATAATCAATAAAATCATTATCATTTAAACTTGGTATTTTCACTACCCGCGGAGAATCTGAAACCCCAAGCCATTTAAAAAACTCTTCAATCTTTCGATTTGATTCATCAAAACCCATTTTATCTGGGGATTCTAACAAAATATCTGCTTCAATATTTTGATACAAATAATCTGTTAATAAACCACAATCATATTCTTTGCCAAAATACAAACTATCGGCATCTTTGACACCGCCATTTCTGGTTTGTAATGGAACCGTAATACGTTCCTGAAAATTTCCCGGATTATCCAATGAGCAATATAGAACCCATAAGGCATTTATTAATTCTTTTCTTAATTCACTTTCTTGTTCAGAATGTTTTTTTATTCGATTATTTGAAGCTGCAATTATGTTTGAAACAATGGTGGTTAAATTATATTCTTGGACCCCAAACAATCCCAATTTATGACGGACATCACGTGTTTTTTCAACATCAAATAGTTCCTTTAAATATCCTATAAGCTGGGCATTTAATATCTTTACAGGAACCCATCCAGGTAATTGAAACTTCTGGCTTTCAGCAGGAAATGTTGTTCGAACAGTCCCTGGTATAATATTATCATTAATATCAATCAATAAATCAGGGGGTGTATCTATATTTTGGTATTTGTAATTATTGCAAAAAGTGAAAATAAACTGGGATCTCTCTTCAACAGATAAAGTATCAGAAATAATGTTTATTCTTGATATAAATTTATCAGTTGATAGTTGGCCAATTTCTAAATACTTAAATAAATAATCTTCATCAGAATATTTTGTTATATCCGGGAAATATTCTATATCAAGTAAGTTATCAAAATCTCCATTGAGTCTAAATAAATCATTCGCTGAATAAAATTCACAATTAATATTTGGGACAATTTTTTGTGTCATTAATTGGTCGTGTAATCTTTCTAAAAAATCAAATTCGGTTAGTGCAATACTTATATGATCATTCTGAGGTACAAATGATTGAAGAGCAAACCATGGGTCACTGGGACGAACAATTTTTGATGCTGCATCTGCCATCAAAAAAGCTAGTTCATTTGAAATATGTTGATTGATCTCGCTTTCGTTAATATGCTGTCTATTTGCAGATAATTCAAATGTGGCATGTGCAATTACAGAAAATGGGAATTCTTCTTTTGTTGGAAAATAAGCAAAAATGCGTCCGGGGAACTCGGAAACTTGATCGGGTACTGCGATTTTAATTTCATATTTATTTTCAATTTGTTCCTCGTCTAATAACTCGTCTGGTATCTCTCCATTTTTTGAATATAAATTCCAAATATTGCTTTCATTATATCCTGTAGTGATTACTACAACGTTTTCATCCCTCTCAACATTCCAAGATTTTTCAAATTTGGGAGTTTCTATATTTAACTCAGAAATATTTTGTAAGAAAAGAAGGGTCTCACTTTTTATAGAATTAATTTGTTTTTTAATTTGATTATATATTTCTTCTGATTGAAATGAAATACAAATTGATGTATTGTAATCGTTTGAAATAAATGCATCTCCATGTTTCACCAGACTGGCAAACTCTTTATCATCAATACTTCCATTTAGGCAAACAGGTGCGTCTAAAACAGAAACAGGCATCTTTTTTTGCGTTTTATCTGCATATGATTTTACTCTTGTCGAAATCGACTCATGACTTTCCATTAAGTTAGACAACCACTTATTCGCACCTGATCGGCTAAACCCAACTTTGGCGTTACCACTAATTATGGCTACTGAAGAAGCCCAGCTTAAAATTGACCTAAACCCAAGTCCTTTATAACCTATATATTTTTCCCCTAAAGCTTCCTTTGGACTGATATCACTTACCATTAGGGATTTAATACCTTCAGTACTAAATGGGATCCCGGTATTGGTCACATATAATTCATTTTTTAATAATTTAATTTTGAGTTTTGTTTCTCCAATAAAATTTATTCCTGCATCATCTGCATTCTGAATTAATTCTAACAACTCCCTGCCATGATAATCTTTAATATGGCTTTGTTCACGATTAAAACTTGAGATTAATCGATCTGGATCCTCTTTATAAACATTCTCAGCCTTGGTCAATTCACTGTTTAACCAATTTTCCCATTCTTTTTGGCTTTTATCTTTCCATGCATCTATATTTTCTTTCATGGGTATAATTATTTAATCAAGCTAACAAGTTTAATATTTTCATTTTAAATACTTTTCCATCTCGTCAAACTTATCCAATACTGCTTGAACAAGTTCTTGTTTGGTAATAATGTACTTTGCCCATTTACTCTTTTTAGGATTTAGAATATTCGTTGTTATCCTATACCTTTTATCACCTTTTGAGTTTACTACTGTTCCATTATTCTTAACATCTTCTGAGGGTATAAAAAGTAAATTATCATCTATTTCAAAGGTACTTGAATTAAAATACGCGCCGACAATAAAATAAGTATGATGTGAATTAAACGTCTTCATTCTAACATCAGAAATAAAATTGCAGTCCTTATGAAGTTTAAATCGCCCTTTTACTTGTATAAAAAGTGGTTAAAATACACCATTTTTAACAACAATTAAATCAATCCCTTCACTATCTGATACTGGCTTATAAACACTTAGGCTTCCTTGTCCATATAACAATATGATTTCCTTAATTCTATCTTCTACAATATCTCCTTTTGCCATAGAGGAAAGACCAGATAAATCAACAATTTCTTCAATTTCCTCAGGAGTATACTTTGGTTCATCGATTGGGGTATCTAACATTTGTAAATGAAATATGCCATCAATATCAACTGATATTTCAATTTGACTTCTAGCAGTTAAATTGTTCCTACGATACCAAGATACAAGACCAAATATTCTATTATATTTTGCGTTGTATGTTGATGATCGATTCTGTTTTGAATTTCCAAGTTTGATTCTAATTTCACCTGATTCCTTTGGGAATATTGCTCTTGCCCTTGAATCAATATAAAGAAATCCAAGTTCAATTTCTTTGGCGATTAAGGTTCGAATGTATGGATTTGAAATCATGTTATCGACCATAAGTACTTCCTCCTATTCCTTTGTCACAAGGATTAACCCTTTGATATATTGAACTAAATTCACAGTTTGCCAAAATATTCTCCAATCTTGTTTGTACGCCAAGTTTTCCCTTGAAGTTTTGGTAGATTCGATTCGTAAATAAAGTTGAATTTGACTTGGATCCTTGTTTGTTAAAGCAGTTATTGGCGCAGAGGATAAAAGGGTTACAAATTGCTTTTGAATTACTTCTGCAAATGGATTTTCGGTGTCATTAGATGGCGATAATTCCAAGAGCCCGTGAACATTTTCTTCTTCTAATATCATTTGGATGGCATCTTCAATATCCTTGGGATCTCGTCTTACTTTGTTTGATGTAACCTGTAATGCAACAATGCCAAGTGCAATCTTTTCCCAAACGTCTGGATTTGGATTAGTCAGATAATTAAAAAATGATGAAATTGCATTTATATTCAAGTTGGATGCTTGGAATGATGTGACACCAAAATCTTGCATAATTTTATTCAACATCACTATATTCACATTTGAGAATAAGTTTTTAGATTCTATTTCATCTTTATACTCATCTAAATCATACCAAGTGAGTGTCCAGACATTGAAATTATTTGCATCAATTAATGCTTGTCGTTTTCTTATATCTCCGGGGATCGCAGATGTATCTTTAGTAGGGGATACATGATATTTATATCCATCCAAGAAGAGTGCTGTTGCTTTCCCATTATTGTTATCACCTTCAGGCCAAAACATGATATCGGGAATACTTGCTTCTGACACACCTTCTGCAGAGCCAACTTTTACCTGTGGTTCAACTTTCCATCTGATATCCCCAATCGTAAGTAGACCAGATGGTTTACCTTTTATTGAAATTTCTTCCCATTTCCATCCATCCTGGTTAGTGCAATACTCTTGCAGGGTATGAACAAATCGCTCTTCCAATTCGCTTTCCAACACACTATCAATACTGATTTTGGATAGATTTTGTGTTTCAGTTAAATCATCTTTGTCTGCCAAAATATCTTCAAGCATTTGGATGCCACGGTTGCGACTAATCTTCTCAATTTGGAATTGATGTTTATAGGCGTAAATGCAACGATAACATCCATCCATCACTTCATTATCATTACATGAACATTTGGTAAGTGTTTCTAATGCAAGTTCCATGGCCTTAATCAGTCCACCAGAAAAAACTAAATCTTTTAAATAACCTGTACCACCAGGTACTGTATCACAAATAATTAAATAGCGTCTAAATGCACCTTCTTCATCATTTAATGGTTCTGACTGTTCTTTAATGAGCAGATGTCCTGGATTACCTTTAAACAGTTTCTTAAATCCAAGTTCTAATGCCGATTTGAAAGTTTGAAGTTTCTCTGGAACTGCAAATGCAGATACTGGAAGTAAAACACGAATGGCTTCGGATTGAAGTTGACGATAGATATATAAACTACTCCACTGAACATCTTTTTCTTTTTTACTATAAAATTTACAATGTCTTCTATGCGGTGTTGGCTTTTCAGGGTCATTTGATTTCTTCACAATTCCACAATCTCTACAAATAACAAAACCACCTTCTGGGATTTCTTCACCTGCTATTTGCATTTTCTGTCCTATGGAGTCACCCAAACCAAAATTAACTTCGATTAGTGTAACATTTTTGACAAACTCAAAACCGAACACCTTATCTTCTGTGACAAATCCTCCCACAAGATTCTTTTCATCAATCTCTATAAAATCCTGAACCAAATAGGTTTTCCGGTCACGTTCGTCTGTTTCATCTGCAGTTAAACTTTTTATGTGGTTTACTTTAGACCCAACAGATTTTAGGCGGATCACATCATGCTGTTGACCACTGTCTTTCCACATGTTGCTTCCACATTTGGGACAGACGCCTTGCCCATCACCAGACCTAACTACTTCCATAAATGAACATCTATCACAAAAACGCCATTGCTCAATGTTAGAGTTTCCCAGACCGCCTGTATCAATCAAATCTATTTCTACTTTTCGCCCTTCACCATAGAAAATATTAAATGGAGCAAACTCCTTTAATGCAGTTGCAGCGCCTCGATAATATTCTAATACATCATAAGAAGAATGCGTGCTACCCTGATCATTATCCACCTGAATGCCAGTTATAATAGAAGTCAGCTTTACACCATCTTCTGGAAACGCGTAATTAGGCAATATACCATAATTAGTTAAAATGTTAAGTGGATAGGCCCCCCAATACAACTCTTTTCGTTGTTTGGTTAATGCACGAATCTCTTCTTTACATATGTTAATTTCTTCAGCGGCATTATCAATTGTATTAGGGTTTTGTTCAATCTTCTTCTGTTGATATTTTACTCGGTCAATGACTCGTTTGAGTTCGTCAGCTTCATCAGCGATTATTTTAAATACATTACTCATTTCAAATACGGTTTGGTTGTCTTGAGCATACACACGAATGACTTCTTTATTGTCATCTGATAAGTCTTCTTGGTTGAATAGAATAAGAAATGCTTCAATAATATTGATTTTATTCTTCTCAATGAACGCATAAAACGAATAGGGGAATTCTGTTTTGGCACTACTATTTTTAAGGATCGATGCCATCTTATTTGGTAAATCACCCGGTTTGGCTGTTTTTGCCCATAGGTCAAAACAGAATGCATTGAAATGTCGTTTGAGCATTTCTGGGGCATTCAAATAACAACCTGGAGTGTAGATGATACCAGAAATCATTTCTTGTGGATCTTCGTAAAAATATAAATCATGTGGTTTTGCATTTGCCAATGCCAAAACTAATGCATTTCCTGTTGAACGCCCTGCCCTACCGATTCTTTGTAGATAATTGGTTGTAGATGGAGGGATAGAACACACCATTGTTGCCGATAAATCTCCAACATCAATCCCCATCTCCATTGTTGGAGTACAAGTAATCAAATTTGGTGCATCTGGCATTCCACCATCTTTAAATAGGGACTCTACCTTTTCCCTTTTTTCTCTACTCAAAATGGATGAATGTTCCTGTGCAAATATCCGTTTAATCCGACCTGATTTATATACTTTTTGATAATATGTTCCTCGCGGATTCTCATCCATTTGATAATAACAATTCTTACCACGATAAGCGAGAGATGGCATATTTTCCCATAACGATTTATCATCCTTACGAATGGTTTGATGACTACCATCTTTGGGACTAATCAGCGGAATCACATTCCTAGAAATACTCAATATCTCTGGGTTTAACGCAAATACTTTATTATCTTTGCCATGCGCAGAATCGTATTCGTTTAGCACATCTTTTTGCAGCAAATATTGAACAATGAAACCGTAAATATCATTGGACACATTTGTATCTATGTTTTCATTTAACGAACGCCTTGCCCAATCCAAGAACCAGGTGATGCCTCGCTGGGAAGTAACAAAACAATCAAATATTCTTCCACTTGTCCGATTTGTTAAAAATTTTGGCAAACGAATATTCCCACCAAATGGAGACATATACGGATTTTTATATTTAGAGAGTAAAAACCTATTTTCATTCTCAATATAACTTCTAATCATCGGATGGTCTATTCCACCTCGATCCACAAGGCGTGTGAGCAATCCTAACACAAACTGCTGAATCTGTGTATTATCACAATTGCGAAGTAACACAAACTCATTTTGAAGCGGCTCTGTTAAGTCAGATAAAACGATTTCAATAGTTTCTGGATGAATGTATGCCGATGAACAAAGTGATTTTGTAAGTGTCCTTCCTAGTCGCAGATTTAAACCATACTCTATGGAAAATTCCCACGAGAGCCTTTTGTATAAAATTGCTAACAATTCCTTCTCTAGCTCATTCTTCTTCACCCGTGTAACGTCCAAATCCATATAATCTTTATATTGATGGATTTCCTTTATGTCAGGTGGCATAAATGTGGCAATGAATTCGGCTGGATTTCCCAACTCATTGAGCCAATATTCGAAAAACTTATGGGTAAATTCGGGAAATGGAATATCGCCTTTTTCATCATTTTCTACAATGGACTGAATGGCTGTTCTCAAACCAAAACGATAGGTTCTAGCGGAGAAAAAACTGGCTCTGTGGGATGAATCCTGTACTGAATCGGTGAATGCCAGTAATTTCTTGTCATTATTAAATGCAGATTGAAAAAGATGAGAGATTGAAACCGACGACAGACTCGCTGCTTGTGAACCTGCAATACTCAACGAAAAGGGGGTATCACAGGATGGACAATGGGCCATATCTTTGGGTGTTTGTGCTTTTGAAACTCGATGATGCACTTGAACTACCACACCAATATGACCACAAATCACACAGTTTTTATCTTGCGTGAGTGACATACATTTGGGACAGACATAATATTGGAACAGTTCATTCGGATTTTCACCCGGGAAAAGATAATGCACTTTTTTGCTTCTCTCTTCAATAACAGCTCGGGCTATTTGAGCATTGTCATCTGAAATCTTATTATCGTCTGCTCGTATTATCGTTACCCAACCCGAATACCCACACTCTCGGCAATACACCATCGGTAATCCTTTGGGTTCACTGCTTCGTGGCACTTCATCACGCCAGAAAAATGCTGGTGAATCAGATATTTCCCGCATTAACCGTCGCATCTCACGAGCCCAAAACTGAATCTGAATGGTTGCGAGCGGTGTGTTTCTGCCATTTTCTTTTTGTTTGGAATAACTCAATAATGACAAAAATGATGTCAAAATTTGGTCTTGATCATCCTTTGAGAATTTTCCAAAGGGTTCATCATTTTTAGCAAGTTCGTCTCTAAATATTTCATAATCTAAAATTTTATTGTTCAGCACATCAAACATGGTGTGTGTGAATTGATGGAATAGCACCTGTTCTCCTACATCCAATTCTGCTTTTATCTCTTTATCAAACCACAGTTTGGTTTGACGATAAATATAAATCTCCAAATCATCGCTTGGATGGATAAGCATTTCATCTGATGGTTTAGGACAACTGGTTCGTGAAGGTTTGGTTGGGAAGAACTCGGATGCGGTTAATCTATCTTCGATAATTATACTATCGGCTGTAAGTCCTGTGCCGAAGATATTCTGTGCAAATTGCACTAAATCATTCATCGCATCGGCATCATCATCGGAAAGTGTTGCCGAAGTTCCTACTGGTGTTATTGCACCATCTTCTGCTTTAAGTTTGGCTCGGAGTCTTCGGAGCAAACATGCCACATCTCCACCTTGTACACCGTCGTAAGTGTGAAGTTCATCCAGCACAATGTATCGTAGTGATTCTGGACTATTATCTTTCCATAATGCTTGGTCCTCTGGTCGCATTAATAGATAATCCAACATTTTGTAGTTGGTAAGTAAAATATCAGGTGGATTTCCCTGTAATGTCTCCTTATCGGTAATGACAAAATCGGGACCCATTGTTTTGTTTTTACCCACACCCCCAACATACATACCTGCAGTAACTTTGCCTTTTAACTGCTCATTGTTAAAAATCATTTTGGCAATACGGCGGGCTTGGTCAAATGCTAATGCATTCATAGGATATAAAATCATGGCTTTAATGCCAGGTGCACCCATATTACGGGATACATGGTCAATAATTGGAAACAAAAAACACTCGGTTTTTCCTGAACCTGTGCCGGTAGTAATAAGCGATGGTTTGGGAATATTTCCATCTTTGGATGATAATCTCTCAAAGGCAATCATCTGGTGTTTATAGGGGGTGAAGTCCGGTGCAATATCTATAGGTAATGGACTTGAACCGCCATGCTTTCTAAAGGGCAGTTTCATATTTAAAAACGGACCCTTGAACATGCCTTTTTGCTTATCGATTAAGAAAGCCTCTAATGCATCAGCAAGGTTTCGGTCTTGAAACGAAAAGGTGGTATCTAAATAATCAAGGAGTGTTTCTTTCAGTTCTTTGGCAACAATATTGGGTATCATGCTTTACCTAACCTTTTCACAAACTCGGCCCAAGCAATACGATAATCTTCTTCTCGGTCACATCGATCAAATGGTGCGTTGTAAGTAATGGTTCTCTCGAGAGGACCACCGGGCATTGTGTCATCTAGAATTTTTCGTTCTACAGTGTCAGACTGCATATCTTTTATCTCATTCCATTCAGAACGACTAAAGCCAACACCTGATAAACCTCGATTTACAGTAAAAACAATTTTTCCTTTTGAGTCGTAGTAGGTCTCATTTTCATATTGTTTCATTACAGGGCAGTTAACATTGTATGTTGATATTAACTCATTAAGAGACATTTCTAATGACATTGCAGTTAAAATATCAATTTCCAACAAAGCCCAACGGCGTTCATAATCGTTTCGTAATGGTGAGGTATATTTCCATTTTTCAGTTAAAATATCCCAATTTGAAAGTCTGCAATCTTCTTTGGACCATTTAATGCTTTTATAATCTTCTGACCATATTTCTTCCCATAAATCTTCGTAAAATGATGTGAGTGAATTTAATCTTAAGAATCTTGGTATAAGTTCATTTGCATTTTGATACATTACAGGTAGTTGACGGGGTATATTGTGTAGATTTTGTTTGCCTATTATTTTAACAAAACTATCATAAACCAAACTTGAGCATAATGCACCAAATAGAAGTAAGTCAGCATGGGATTCAAACGCATAAGTATAAGCAGCATTTATATGAGCACCCCCGAATGGTATTATTGCTCCAATCAATGTTTTTTCAGCATGTGGACCTATCATTGCCCTAAATATTAATCTATAATCATCAACAATTATTTTTGTAGAGTCCCAAGGTAGAGAAATTATCAGATTTCTACTGTCCTTGAAACTTTTGCAATATTTATAGTTTGTACGGGGAATGTAATTTGTGACAAGAGACTCTAAACTTATATTGTCGTAGGCTTGGTTGGTTGTGCATATTTCTCTTGGTGTTTTATAATACGGATTTGCTACATAAAAATGTGGTCCTGAATAAATAAAATCGTTTAGCTTTAGAACAAAAAAAGTTTCTCTTTCAATGACCTCATCATTTACGGATGTTACTTCATTCCAACCAGAAGTTTTACAATACTGTTTATCAATATTTTCTAAAAAAGAATGTTGTTGAGAAATTTTAAATAATAGATTTAAATCATCCACAGTATGAAGAACAGGTAATTTCGCCTTATTAAAACTTTCATCGCCTTCTTCGAATAATTCGCAAAATAATGATAGAGAATCAGATGAAATGGGAATTATCCTTGATTTGTGCCCATTGATTTCCCATTTAGACTCATCAGTTTTAATATTAGGCAATTTACCTAAACCATCACTTTTATAACTTGTATCGATTGTTATTGGGTGGAACAAATTTGAGATAGTATCAAATTGAATATTTTCATTTTTCTCGCCAAATATATTTACTTCAAATTTCTTTGCGTGATCAACTTCACTAAATAAATTTAAGTGATTAATAAAGTGAAAATGATAGATTTGTCTAAAGTAACATTCTGCTCTCAATTTTTTTGTTGAAGGATCGTTATAAATTCCTTCATAAGTTACAAACCCAACAACTCCCTCTTGCGAAGTTAAATCCCAACCCATTGTTGTGAAGCATTTATATAAATTATTTTTTCCACCAATTAATGGAAAATTGTTGCTTGAAGTATAATAAAGTCTTTGTGCCGTTTGATTTTTAAACTCATTTACATACAACATTAAGTCTAATGGTTTAGATAAATATTGCCCTCTAATATGTGAAAGTTGTGATGATGAAACACTTTTTAATGCAACTTGGGGTTCTATTTCAGATAAAACACTTTTTTCTTCCCAATGCACTTCAATCCATGGAGGATTCCCCACAATTAAATCAAAACCACCATCATTTTTAAATATTTCATAGTATTGCAATTCCCAGTGCATAAATGGGGTGGTGGTTATTATTTCCCTTACAATTTTCAGACGATTTGATTCGATAATAATATCATCAATGCCAAATTCATCAATATTTTCTGCTTCGGCTTGTTCTCGTTGTTCTCCTGTTTTTAAGTATAATGCAATCTGGTCAGACACCTTGCCAATACCCGAAGTTTTACCTTCTAAAATGAGTTCGCAATCTCGTATAAACTGGTCACGGGTTGGCAGGTCACCTGCCTTTTCAATCGGCCAGAACCATAAGGAACACCAATAATCCATCATCAATTTCAATTTACGGTAAGCACTGGTGGCTCGGTATAAGTCTTTTTCTTGTAACTCTTTGGCTTTAATGGGCAGGCCTTCGGTTTTATTTGAATTCGGCCAAATGGGTATATTGTCATCTGTGGCTTTAAGTAATCGTTCTCTATTATTTAAATGACTGGTTAAGAGTTCATCTACTTTATTAGAAAGTCGTTTTAAGGTGCGAATCTGGGCATAAGTAAATTCTTCGGTAAATGGTTTTCTCCAATCTTTAATCGTTTTTACTTCATCAGGCAATAAGCCTTTTATCACTTTATCTTTATCAAACCCAGCCATTCCCACATCAGGGATAAAGAAGTGATAAATTTCATCATCATGTCGACCATTTATTAAATTAATGCGTTCAGGAACTCGATCTAAATAGTTTTCTACACCCCTGCCACGCTTAGATTTTAAGTCGGCTTCTTTGAACACCTGCAACCGTGCACCAATTAAACTATTACCCGAAGATAAACGAAGATTAAACCACGGTGTTTTAGAATGTTTATAAATGATATTGAGCCACATGGATACTTTGGCTAAATCCACAGCGGTTGGGTTTAAATCCACACCATAGCAGTTGTGAGTGGCAATAAAGGCTTTTACTTTTTGCAGTTCATCTTGGTATTCACCAGGCGGAATGTCCTGTTCCAATTCCTTTTGTTTAGCCTGCAAATACGCGTCTGCCAATTGATTCACCGCTTCATTCAAGAATGCTCCTGAACCCATTGCTGGCTCACACACAGTTAAATGTAGAATTTCATCAGCCGTTTTATTTTTGAGCAGTTCTTTTAGGCTATATTTCACCACCGATTTGGTTAATACTTCCGGTGTGTAATAAGATGCTGATTTTTCTCTATCTCGTCCTGCCAAGCGATAAATGAATGTGCCTTTTTCGTATTTCACTAGTTTGGGTGGTGCCAGTGGATTGTTTGGATCAGGCAGTTTTACAAATTCGTCTTCATTATATTTGTCCACTTCTGATTCTGGGATAAAATAGGCTTGACGATTTTCATCTTCACTTTTATCATCGGCTTTTTTTACTTCATACAGCGTCTCTTTTGCAAAGAATCCTGTGTAGGAAAGGAGTCCTTCATATACAGCTCCCAATTGGTTAATACCCAATTGAGCATAGGAAATTCTCCCACGACCGCTGCGTCTCCCTTTGTTTTGTTTGGAAAGTGAGAGTAATTGAATAATTTCTTGTAAAATTATATTTCTGAATTTTGCTTTTGACAATAGAGAAGTTTTTCCAATGTCAAATAGTGGGCTCCCTAACGCTTCAACAGTAAATTCATAGTCTTCATAAAGCTCTTTTTTCTGAGCTTGCTTTAGAGTTGGAGACATTTTCAAACGACCTTGCGCTATTTGGCCAGTTCCAAATAAGCCAGTCTGTGTCGGATCAAACTCAACCTTATCATCCGGTATTATGGAAATTTGATTTGGGGTGTGTCCATTATTAATTATTCCGAAGAGTTTATTAAGACTTTCGTGCAGATAGAATCCATTCTGCGCTTTCTCAGTATTCAATTTAACTTGTTCTAAATCTCTCAATGACTCCAGGCTATATCCCATCCGATACTCATTGCTATTCATGGGAAGTAGGCTTAATTCACCGCTCCTTGCTTCTGCATATAGAAGGAACAATAAGCGATACATATACACCAGACATTCGCTAGTAAGATGTTTTTCTAAATCAGAATCACCAAGTCCACGACCAGATTTCTTGGTCTGAATATAATGCACATATTCGTTTGCTAATAGTTCAACAGCCCTGCGAAGCCCATACTTTAAATCCGAAGACACAGAGTAAGCATGCTTATGAGACCTGTCATCTAGAGTATCATGTAAAGAGTTTGAGTCTTCGGGCACTATGGCTTCTTTAGATAATAGTACAGCAACAGCTTTGAAGTTATCGGCATTTCTTCGTGCCATAATCTCATCTAAATCAAATTCTAAATATTGCCCTTGTCCCCATTTATGTCGTTCAATGAGCATAGCTCTTCCACCTGAAAGAAGAATAATCCATCGTGGTGGTTCATCTTTTTTGAAGATAATGGCAGGGATGTTTTCCCATGGTTCATTTGTGAGTTGGTAATCCTCTGTGTACTTTGGTTTTTGAATATCCAATATATATTGGTCAAGAAATCGTGCATCTTCAGATAAATCCCAATAAGTTTCTACAATCCATAAATAAGGATTACCATCTTTAGAAGAACTGGAAAGAACAGGAATTAAATCGTCATTATCTGACAATTCATAACCACCTGATGTGTAATTATATCCCAATGCTTCACAGATTAATACATTGAGTTCATGGGTGAGTTTATATTTTTCATCATTTTCAATCACATTCGGGAGTTTAGACTTTAATTTGAAATATGCGCCAGTTAGTCCTGACAATCTTTTATGTGGAGCCACATAGCCGTTTCCTTCTGCTTCTTCCCATGATTTGATATGAGATTTCACGTCCTTATCTAGAATCGCATCCAGATAATGGTCGCTATAAAATTCGCATACATTACTTATTGCTGAGGTATCAATTGCCATTTATTCCCCCGAAAAAACACATGCTAACTTTAAATAGGGTGCTTTCACGGCTTTCATCGTCTCATCAAGCCACTTATCACGATTGGATTTAAGCAACTCAATATCATGGTGACGATGCTCTAATTTTTCACAAATATGCTTTCTCATTTTACCATATTTATTTAGTTCGAGAGTTTCTAATTGTTTTAGTTCTTCATGAGATTTTTTATACCACATTCTAAATCGTTTGCCGTCATCTTTCATTCGTTTAATTAATCCTTGCCCCCGTTCCAGGTTAAAATCTAATAACCACTCTGAGGCTTCTTTAACGGCACTATTCAGATTCTTCTCAAGATATATTTTATTAGAAGATTCTGTTTGTGTGTTAAACATATCCCCATTAAAACCAGTTTTGATTATAAGATCATTTAAGAAGATAACGTCTTGAATATCATCTTTGTTAAAAACAACTCCAAACCATTCAACAAGTAAAGGCTGACTTTTCTTATTTGACATAATTCCCTGAAAAAGATATATATATTCATCAGAATCTAAATTTTTAGAAACGATAACCGGTGCTTCATGTCTACCAAATTTGGATAATACCCTATCCGATAACCACTCCATCACTGGATGCTGCTCCCAAAATAGTTGAATTTTTGGCCATGATGATTCACCTTTTTTTGTTTTTTTCCGTGAATCACTAATGGCTTTTTGAATGACATCTGTATCTGAACTCAAAACAAATTCCCAATCCTTTGGAATGGCTTCTCGTGGAAACAGTTCTGCCCGTTGTCTAAAATCATCCGATGTTTCCCATGTAAACGATGGGTTGTTTTCATGGAAATCAGGAAATTTGACTTTTGAATCATCCTCGACAATTTCTGCAAATGCTTCCTTAGCGTATTGTATTTCATCATGGAATAAAGTAGGCATTTGTTTTAACATGTCATCAGGAATGGAATCTTCATATTGCGACAAAAGCAAATCAAAAAAAGTTGAATCCACTGGTGTATCTGGAATAGCATCTTCGGGTTTAACCCCCTTTGCAACAGATTTCATAATTTTCTTCTCTTCATCGTCTGCATTATAAAGTCCCATAATCACCGCAGCATCACCTATATTTTTGTGGACAAAGTTTTCTTTTTCTACCAATCGTTCCAACACCCGCAAATCTGATTTAACATTTTGGTTTTTTGAAACCGTCATAAGATATTGGATGAGTGATTTATGATCTTGTCCGTATCTATCCACCCGACCATTTCTCTGTTCCATACGAATCAGTGACCATGGGATGTCGAAGTGAATCATGTTGTGACAGTGATAATGCAAATTCACACCTTCAGAAGCCACATCTGTGGCCAACATCATTCGAACTTTGGCATCACCTTTACCGAAATCATCTACAATTCTTTGCTGTTCTGTATCTGGCAAACCTGCGTGGAATAAGTCGACGACACCTTCTTTTAAACTAAATTCCCTTTCAATGTATTCTTTTAAGAGTTTCAGTGTTTTAATTCGCTCAGAGAAAACAATAATGCGTGGAGATTTTACTTTCCCTGTCCATCCTATATTGAGTAGCTGCCGCTTAAATTCAGAAAGCTTTGAGAAGTCTTCTAAAGAAATATCATTTGCCAAGTCTTTGAGTTTACTTAGCATTAAAATATCAGCCGTTTGATTTTCAATATCGCCTTTGCGTGCATCAACATCTTTTTGGATATTTTTGATGCGATGGGTTAATGTTTCAATTAAAGCATGAGGGCTCGATAGGAACGCTTTTAGAAGTGTGACTTTGAATAATGACTCTCCTCGATTGGTTGTTTTGAATTTCAGGTTTTCGATTTCATCTAAGACCAGTTCTTCTTTTTCCGAAGCATCGATTTTGACAATTTGCGTTTCTCTTTCACTAAAGTTAGTGCCTGCTTCTTCTTTAATATCCTTTTTGAACCGACGAACAAATAGACCTTTGATTTCATCTTTGGTATATTCTTTTGGATTAGCAACTGCGGTTGGGTCCATCATATTCATCAAATTTGCAAATGTCTCTGGATCTCCGTTGTGTGGTGTTGCAGATGTCATAATTAAACTATCGCATGTTTTTGAGAGTAAACTTGCCAGTTTATTTCGTTGTGTATCGGAATTGGCAACATTGTGGCATTCATCAATGACAATTGCATCCCAATGGGTCTGTTCTAAAAATGTTCTATATCGTCCATCATTCTTCAAAGTGTCAATCGAGATGATGACTTTATCAAAATAATGAAATGGGTTTTTGTTACTGGGGATTTTGTTTCGAACCCGTTGTAAACCTTGAGTATCAAGCCGAACAAGTGGGATTGTAAACCTACTCCACATTTCTTGTTGAAATTGTGCCAGCATGGACTTGATGGCAATGACTAAAATACGTTCTCCACGTCCACGTTTCATAAGCTCAGAAAGTAATATCCCAACTTCAATAGTTTTACCTAAACCCACAGCATCAGCAATTAGTATACTTGGATGAAGAGATGATAAAGCTTTATTAACAGGAATAAACTGAAAGTTTAATGGATTAAATGCTCCCCTTTGACCCCGATAGATTTTCTCATCCGTTGGTGGTGTTTTACGAAGCATAGTATCGATATATAATTTAGACCTTCTATATCTTGGTGAATCATCGACAACAAGTTGAGTATCTTCAGGTTTCAATTCTTTAATTTCATCTAAAGAAGAAAGAAATATTGCAGGATGATTTCTAACTAATTCGGATATACCAATTACATGGAGGGCAATGCCGCCTGTGCTGATAGACTTGTTCCCTCTCACAAGCCACTCTTCATCACGGATGACAACCCTTGATCCAGGAGGAAATACTTTTTCAAAACTCATTAATTATATCTCAATTTTCTTATCTTTATGACCAATTTTATTTAAAACATAATTCATCACTTTTATATCATCCTCGAAGCCAAATATTGAATCGAAGTCATGTTCATCATCATCAGATTCAATAAAATAATAAATTGCTGCAACTACATATTTATAATGTTCATCTGAAAGTGTTGAGAGAATTTCTATGAGAAAATGACTCGTTTTTACAAGGACTTTTGCGGATTCAATATCGAGGAATTCATTTTGTTTTAGGGCAGAAGTTGCATCTTTGAGGTAGGAATCTACCTTTTCTCGTAACTGTTTATCGGTAGCATCTCTTATTTCATTTAGATAGCTATAAAATAAATCTGGAAGGGGTTCAGGGTAATTAATGGATTTTTGCATTATAACATTCTAACAAATTACACTTTTAATATTAAGCGATTAATCAGTTTCCCATCATTTTTGAAGAACGTGTAAATCAATACCTGTAGAATGTAATTTACACAAAATATTGTACACCCCCTAATTATCTTATTTTTTAGAAACATATCTTAATTTCTCAATACCATTTAATGAAATAAATTCAGAGTTTCTTCCTCTTTTTTTCCCCATTTCATTATTGTGTCTTTCAGTGCTTGAAATCAAAATACATCCTTTCCTTGCTCTTGTTAAACCAACATAATGTAAGTTAAGGTCTTGATTCCAATCTCCATAAACGGGATTGTCAAAATCATTATTATCACCAGGTCTTTTATTTGGGAATACCCATTCATACAAGTCTAAATGAATAACTACATCATATTCCAGACCTTTTGATTTGTGTAATGTTAAGATATTTATTTCATTATCATTCGCTGATTGATAAGAGTTAAGTTCAATTGGATTGTTTAATACGGAATCCAGTAAATCAACAGATTCTTTACTTTCTAAACTTGGTGCAATTATTTTTGCAATCTTTAGAAATTCAATCATCAATGCTTTTTTATCAATTGAATTTTCCTTTGAAATTGTTTCAATTTTGTTTTTGGAGACATTCAGTGTTTTTAAATCCCTAAATGAGAATCTGTCATATGAGGAAAACACCTCGATAACATCAATAAATTTAAATCCTTTGTCGAAAACGAAATAGAGTAAATTTGAAAAAATAGCAGACCAAATATTTAAATTAATATCAAGCTCATTGCTAACAAATAATCTGTGGAGCGAATCCAAATTGTTGTTCAAAATTTCCGCTGTCCGATTACCTCTCGCTAATATTGCTATCTGGTTACGATTATTGACCTTGAATATTTTTTGAATGGAACTTATCTTTTTATCTATCCATTTTGCTATTGCTATTTCGTCTCCATTTATTCTACTAAAATATATTTGGTTATTTTCTACGGGGATTAATTCAGTTTTAGGGTTTAGCAGGTAATTAGAATAATTTATTATGCTAGAATGGCATCTATGGTTTTTATCAAGTTTGAAATACTTAAATGAATCATCCTTTGTTAGTTCTTGAAGATATTTTGAATCTTTACCTGAGAAAGCATAAATTGATTGATTCAAATCACCAACAGCTATTGCGAGTAAATCAAGTTCTTTAATCTTTTTGAAGATCTGATGTTGTTCATATCCGGAATCTTGGTATTCGTCAATGTAGATGTATTTATACTTTGCTTTAATGTATTTCTGACAAGCAATTGATTTAGTAAAAACATAATCTGCAAAAACACCTATTGTTTCAATAAGAATTAATCCTTTGTTGAAATACTCTTGAATAGAATTTGCTTTTTTCTCATCTAATTGTTCAAGTGTTAAATTCCTGTCAACACAACCAAATTCATCTTGTTCGTCATCTGAAAGCGAAGAATACTTAATTATCTTTATTTCGTTTTTCGGAATTCCAAATAAATGCTTTGCGAATGGAATAATTATTTCTGATAAGTTAAATTTATCTATTGTGCCAAAGAAAGAGCCCTGTGGCTTTTCTCCATTTGACAAACTTCTGTTTTTTAATTCATTGCTTGCTTTATTCGTATAAGATATTGCAACAACCCCTTGATAGTCTAACAATGATTTTAGATTACGCTTTATTTTCTGAGATAACACAAAAGTTTTTCCACTACCTGGTGCAGCAATGACAACTGAGTTTCCATCATAATCCAAAATTAAGTTTTGTTGCTCAGTCGGTTTCATTCTGAATTATTTCTATTATGCTTTTGCATTCCAGCAAAGGTTTTGCAATAGCATCGTCCTTTAATTTGGAAAGAGATTTTCTATTATTCTTTAGGAACTCAAACATAAAAGTCGCTTTCCTTTTTTGCATCGCTTTAACAATTTTAGCTTCCTTCATATCAGGAAAATAATCTATAATTTCTGAGTTTAGTGGACTATTAAAGAAGTCATTTTCTAAGTCATTATTTGATAAATACAAACCATAACATTCAAGTTCTTTAATTATCAACTCTGCTGAAGCTAAATTTTCTTTTGGAGGCGAAGGTGTATCCGACCATTGTAAATTTGACTCATGCTCTAAAAGAAGCTTTTCAGTGTCCTCATCAGAATTAAAAAACTCTTTATAATATTTTATGCATCGCTGAACACCTGCGAAACGATATTCGTCTCTTTTTGGAATCTTAAAAATATCGTTATCAGTTCTCAGAATCCAGTCAATTTCAAGACTGTTTAGTATATTGAGATAAGTGGTAAAACCTATTCCATCAACCATTAGTACACTGATATTTAATCTATCTAAATCAATACCAATTTGGGTGGATAATGTTTTGTAAAATAAATCTTCAGAAGGTCCTTCGACTAATAATACAACATCAGAAAAGAAGGCTTCTGCAGAAATAATACTTTTACGGTAGCCAAAATCCAGAAAAGCATCATCAATGATTTGTGAACATCCGTTTGAAGCAGCTTTAGTTGCTCCTTTTGTATGAAGCAATCTTACTATTGAGTTTGGACTAAATTCTGAAGTTATTTGTGGGGAATGAGAGGTCAATAATACTTGACCATTGAGAGATGTATTAAGGTAATCAGCTAATTTTCTTTGTTGGTGCGGGTGCAAATGAGCTTCCGGTTCTTCAATACAAAAAATTGTAACCTCGGTTAAACTTTCTTCTGTTATTCCATTTCTTGAAGCCCATAAGGCTAGATAAATTTGGTTTAATCGACCATCTCCACCAATAATAACGCTCTCCCCATTACTTTTTGATGCTATTGAAACATTCTTTATGAAACTATCTGCATTAGATGTGCTTGCATCAAAAACTACTTCTTGCTTTTTATGATGTAAAGACAATTTATGCAGTTCATTATTTATTGTATTCGTAGCAGAAGAAATAAAATTTAACTTAGGAATTTTCTCATCTACTTTCTTTAAATCGTCTTGTATTTCAGAAAACAATTTGTCATCTGATTCGGTCTGTTCTTCTGTTCTATCTTCTTTTGCCAGTTGAAACAAATAATTTCTCTCATTTTTAATGAAGTTATTAAAGTCTCTTTTGCTACTAATGTATTTTATATTTAGAACTTTTCTATAATATCTGTCTTCAATTTCTTCGATTTCCTTGTATGATTTTCCAGCAAATAATTTAAAAGATTTGGCTCCAGTTGTTTTTTCCCTAAAACCTCTGTAGACTAAATATAGTTTGTCATCATCACTAATTTTCCCTTTTAATTTTGCTACAACACAATCATCAACAACATCTGTGAAAAACAATGCAATTTCAAATTCGTTAGTTTCTTCATATGCATAAAAGTCTGAGTCATTTGGCTCAATATCATAATCTGATAGGCTTCTATCTAATAACAGTCGTATTGCCCACATTAGGTTTGTTTTTCCAACGTCATTTGAGCCTATAACTAACGATTTCTTCCTAAGATTAACTTTAGCTCTCTTGAAATTTCTAAAACCTTTAAGCTTTATAGTAGATAGTATCATAATGTGTTTTTTATGCGTTGTAAAAAATCGTATTTCGTTTTCAATATTTACATTTCTTGTGATGGCAAAAAATAGCTCTTTTGGGATTTTTTGATTTGCCTATGTTCTGGCAAAAACCAAATATGCTATTTGTGCGTTGGCTCTTTTAAGCTGGCATACAACGTTGAGTATATGGTTTTGTTGTGGTTTTTGAAACACAAATCTTTTAAATTATCCCGATGTTTATTTATATCAAAAATGTTTATAGTTAGCACTTCACCCGCCATAAACTATATACATTGTTGGCATTTCGTTATTTTTATTCCGCTTTTATTTTTTCATTTTCAATTTGCAATATTTTTCCAAAATCAGCAATGAGTATTTTTTCTCGTTCTTCAAAAAATTCAATGAAATTTTCAAATTCTAAATCAACATTTGGAATATTATGAGTGTTTTTAAATTCGTTTTGTCGTACCGTATTTGGATAGGTTTTTTCAAGCCAAACTTTAAATTCCGTATCTTTTTTCTCAATGTTTGGAATTGCTCCAAGCAGTTGAAGGTTTCCAATGTAATTTAGGTAATCAATAAATGTGTCTGTTTTCTCTTCTTCAATTCCTCTTTTCCTCAATTTAGTCCTTGTGAAAAGGCTTTTAGGGAATATATGGTCTATGTGAAATTGATTGTTATAATCTAAATGTGGATACAATAACGATAGAACAGAAAAAGTAAAACCTTGACCATATTTATAATAGGTAAGATTTTCAACATCTTCATCTGAAAATAATAATGATTTGTTTGTTCCTTTAAATTTCTCAACAATTTTGTCAAGTGGGAAAATGGTATCATTATCATTAATAATTTTTCGGATTGGTCTCAATACATTGTCTGGTTGACCACTAAATGCTCTTTTTACTAAAGTTAGAATTAACCATTTGCGTATTTTTTCTTTATCTTCTAAATTATTATTTGAGTCAGGATAACTCTTGGTAGCGTTAATTTTATGTAGATAATAAGCGATTGGAATTATAGCATTATTTGAAGTTAATGTTTCTCTGTTGTAACCAAAACTTGAAACAAGTTTTACTGCTATTCTAATTGCATCAGTGAGTTTTTCCCAATTCCTCTCAATTTTAAGCATATTGGCTTTATTGAAATTGTCAACTTTAAAAGCAAAATCACTAAAATCATTTATTACTAAACTGGATTTTAGAACGAAATCTTTATTGAAGTTAAATCCATTCCCAATATCATTTATTTCATCTACAAATTTTATTATTTCCTCTCTTGCATCTTTTTCTTCCCATTGTGCTGTTGCAATTGATAGTAATAAATCGGAATAACTCAAAATTGTTCCACCACTATTAATTCTTATAAATATGTTTAATACTTTGTCTAAAGATTGACTTTTCTCTTTGTAGTAACTAATAAGTGGCGTTATGTGTATAACATTGTGTAGTTGGAATAGAGTATTGTTTGCAAAATTTGCTTGTTCTTGAGTGTAGTTTTGAAAAATTCCATTTTGAATTAGATAACTGTTTACTTCTCCTGGCTCTTTCAAGTTCAAAATTTCGCCAACACAAAACCAAAAAGAGTTATCATCATTTTCTTTTGCTTCATCTTCAGTCAAAAAGCAAAAATCATATTCAAGTTCGCTTTGTTCTGATTTTGAAATCAAATTCAGATAGAGTTTTGTTTTTGGATATGCTTTGTCATTATCCCATCTTTTTCTAGGCAATTTTTCAGCAATAATTCCTTTTAAAGCAACATAAATAGAAGTCAGCCTTTGTTGTCCATCCAAAATTGCTGTGATTTCTTCTTCTCCATTTACGTCTGCTTTGGAATTATGTCGATTGTCTCTTTCGTGATACTCTCGTAAAAATTCGTAAAATTTAAAATCCGTTACATTTTCTTTTTCCACTTGCCAAAACAGAAAAGAACTAATAGGATAATTTCTCATTATACTATCAAAAAGTCTTTCGATTTGGTATGTGTTCCAAATAAATTCCCTTTGGATTGCAGGAAGTAAATATTTCTTTTTATGAATGCTTTCTACTACATCTTTAATCTTTAGTGCCGTTTCGTATGCCATATTTTCTTCTTTGTTCTGAGGTCTGTTCTAATGAATGCCAACGTATGTGTATCATCATTGATGTTATCCTGCCAATTCGGGGGGATAACTGTATTGTTGTTATTTTCCTTATATACATTTCTTTTCCCACTGTAATAGAATTCGTTGATTAAATTCATAGGACTGTGTGCAAAATTTGTACATATGCTAGATGATATTTGAAAATAATATAAATACTTAGAATCCTCTCATTAATTTAGGTATAGAACACCCATATATCTAATTAGTTTATAGATAATGACTTGTCAATGATCAGTACTAATTAAACTTATTCAATTACATTGTGTTAGCATTCCTTGCCTATGACAAATTTTGAGTCATTAAAACCCCTTTTTGGAATACAAGCAATATACTAACAAAAAATAAATTATTTCACAATGGATTAGTATTTCAGTCAATTCAATCAATAAATGATTGGAGAAAGTGACTAGGATAGTCTTGAGGAAGGAAGTGATAGTGACCAAGAATATCAGCAACCGTCGTTTTTGAAACTTTCCGAATTTACCTCAAAAACCTATTTTAAAACCAATGAATTAGCCTCATAACTCTACTCAAAATCAAAGTCAAAATAATCTCCTTTTTGGGCATAAGAAAGATATAACCAACAGGGAGAATATTATGTCACAATGGATTATTACGCCGGATAAATACCTCAATGAAACGGAGGAAAAAGCGGTAAGGAAAACGGCATTGGATCTTGCCATTATTGCGAGAAGTAAAGGGAATCAGATTGATGTTAGGAACCATCTCATCATTGAAGTCGTCCTAGGTACTGGCCTTAGGGTATCTGAGTTATCGAACTTGAAGATTGAGGATATGCATCTAGGAAAAGGACAGAATGCGTTGATAGTCAGGAATGGTAAAGGTGGGAAGGATCGAGTGATTGGTTTTAACAGTAAACTCAAGAGTCTGATACAGGACTATCTTGATTATCGTGTTAGCTGCAGTTTGTATCTGTTTCATTCTGAAAGAGGTGAGAAAATGACCCGATTTGGGATTGGGCGAGTATTTAAGATGATTGCAGAGAAAACTGGTGTCGTTGCCCCGCATCATTCCATTCATTCCCTCCGTCACACCTATGCCACCAACCTATACAAGGCTTCAGGTTATAATCTAAGACTTGTCCAAAAACAGCTTGGTCATTCTAGTATTACTACCACCTCGGTTTATAGCGATGTCATAAACAAGGACCTGGATCAAGCTCTAGAAAATATGGATTAGGGTCGGTGGACCCTTTTCTAGTTTAAATCTTGTTGGAATCTCGCAACATTTCATGAGGGAGTGGTAACATTAGCTTTAGTTTGGATGAGAAACTCACTACATAACCATACTTTTGTTGTGAGTTTGATACATACTTTTCAGAAAGAGTTTCTGCAATTCAGAATAGATCAACTAGTACTTCAAGAATTGCAATACTCTTCAGTTACTTGTTCCAAGAGTAGTAATAATAACATATTTTCAGAAACATCTAATTCATATAGCAAATCGATAGCAAACCGTTTTGCCAAAACTTGGTTGGATTCTATCGTAATAGCAATTAGCCGGTTATTTTTATCATAATTAAATACCAGATTATTATCTTTTGATTTTTTTGAGTACTTTGTAGGATGCTTATTGAATTCAATTAAAGCAGAATCGGATATGGGGAAATAGGTGATCGTTGGCAGTGGCATATTTTTTATTCTTCAGATTTGGGGGCATTTATTGTTAATTCTAACTAAGATTTTTTGACGTAATGTTGCTGTCAATTTAGTAATTATTAAGAAGTGTGGAAAGACGAACGGCACATCAACGTTAAGTATATGAAAAGTAAGCGATTTCGAAGCACGAATCTTTCTGCGTACAAGAAATGTGAAACGGGCTACAAACCTTGATGCTACTACTATTTCGCTTATTTTTTATATACATTGTTGGGCATAGTTATTCATTAATTATTCTTTCAATATTCTCATTTGTTAAATCATTGTTCAGCCATTTGTAAATCAAATTCATCGTTTTCTCAACAGTACTTCTTGTTAAGAACAATGCAATGACTAATTCGTTAACATTCTTTTCAGAACTGTCAATATTATTTTTTTCGTAGATTGATATTTTGTCAAACCAAGCGGAAATCAAATATTTTTCCATTTCAATGTTTTCTTGTTCGATTTGTTTAATATCATCTTGAATAATTCTAATTGCTTTAGTTTTCTGATAATCGATGAATGTAAATATCGGATTAGCATCGTAGATTTTTTTTCCTTTAGTATCAATATTCTTAAAAAGAACATTTTCTTCTGAGAACTTCTCTTTTAATCTTGATTGTAATTTTCGTTTCCAATATCCTTGATTCAGGTTATAAATTCTTTTGTCTTCCGTAGATTTTATAAATAAATATTTTTCAGTCATAATTAATCTCCGTTAGGTTGTGGTTCATCAATAAATGCTATTCCAGCATTGACTTCAATATCAATTCTTATTTGTCTGTTTCTAAAATCATCGTAATATGATTTTTTCATTACAGCCGCAATTCCATAAGATGGGGCTGTATTAATCCTATTACGAGCATCTTGAAGTGAATTGGTTCTCAGGTTTAATTCCGCAGGTGTAAGTTGATTAGAAAGGTTGTCTACCCTTTCAATTCCCATATTTTTAGTATGGTTGTTTTGTATAGCCCAAGGTGCAGATTTTTCTGTATTATTTCCTTGTGCTTGTATTCTACCTCTGTTCATGTTTTTTTTTAATTATATGTTTTAACTCTTGATTCAATATTTTCAATTTTAGTACTCAGTTTCTTTTTTTAGCATTGCAGGTAACGACGGCGCTAAACGCAGTTGTGTTCGAGATTTTTGAAATGAATACTTGTTTCAGAAAAAAATATCAAGTGAACACTACCAAATTGAGTTTAGCTAAAGTTATGTGCCGTTTAAGTATCATCCATATTTTGTTAGAAAAAACGCCTTGTGGCGATGACCATTTTCAATTTGGTTTAACGGAAATCTACCGTAAAAAGAATATATCGGAATATTATAAGTTAATTCTCCAAATCTTCCATGGAAATTACATGGATTCAGTGGATGGATTGAAGAGAATATCTGTGACCTCGGAATGGGGTAAATAGCAATTCATTCTCATGTCTTCAGCCCCTATTCAGTTTTACTATTATTTTGAATTTAGGCAGCATCCCAAGTCATAATCATTCACTTTATTGAAGATTTATATTTGTCAATGATCAAATTGACAATTGAACAAATTAACAATCAAATATTTTCAATCCTTAATACATCGAACTGAAATCCCATAGCTTGAAAACATTCCTGAAATATCAGCTCCCGATTGAGAATAGTTTAGATACAATACACTTCCTACATTTCCATTATTAGGTGTGCTTGTTGACCAGAAATTTCCATCGGAGCCAATATACTCAAACGCCCCATTGTTGTCCCTCCGTAACCCGCCAGGTAAGGCTGTAAACCCACTCTCATTTGTAGCCCCAGTATTTGGTGGAAGCCAATGCAAAGTGCCTACTTCCTTCATTTTCCCTCCAGGTTGTTGATAAATACCAAGATAATTAATTAGTTGTTCCCATTCAGCATTGTTTGGGATATGCCAACCCTCTGGAGCAATACCTCTACTATCGTCAACTGTCCACCAGTTGTACAAGTTGCCATAAACGTTCAAATTTGCAAGATCATTATTGTAATAACAATATGCTCCTCCAACTTGATTGGGCCATTCTGAATTGTTAGTGATATGTGGTATTGGATCTCCATTACTAAAATGAGTGACTTTCAGGTTTTCTAACATCCATTCTTGCTCACCTATGATCACGGTATTGTATACATTGCCGTCAATATCGTAAACCAATCCATCATATTCACATGATCCGTCATCGATTGTTGCTTCGGGATTGAAGTTGTAGGCGTCTGAATCTGTACAACCATAACAGAATTCTGGTTCTAAACCTGTATCGCCTTCGACACAGCCACATTCATTTTCAAATGCTAACCCGTCACATTCACCATTGCAGTCATAGTCATTTGAGAAACAATAATCATCCAAATCAAAGTCATTTGTGACCCACCCATTTTGATAAAAACATGTAATCTGAGTCTCTATATTTGGATCACCTAAACCATCATTGTCTAAGTCTTGCCATACTTCAACCGGGTTTTCACAGCATACTTCAAAATCATCGAAAATCCAAGTCCCATCACAGACACCATTACAGTCCATTGTTTCGTTATTTCCCCCGCAGACATTACAGTCATCAAAAGTATTTCCTTCACAATCACAGTAATTATCAGGGATATCCCCACATCCACATTCATAAATTGCTCCAGGACCATCACAAACTCCACACTCATCTAAACTAGCTGATCCTCCACATTCTCCATTGCAATCTAAATACAAACATGAGCCATCATCAATGTCCGCATCTGAGTTATAATTGCACGCATTAGAATCTGTACAACCATACTCTTCCCAACAATCATTTAAAATACAATCTACTGTTTGGACAATGTCCAAAACGTCAAGCTGTCCGTCGTTGTTCCAATCACATTGGGAGAAAATAGGAGAGATTGAAAGGGCGAAAATGATAAGGATTGAATACTTCATAATACCTCCAAAGTATAATATTAAATTGGGGTATCAGGGATACCCCTTGAAAGCCTCACATGGTGTCGGCAAACAATCACGCGATTTAAAA
>Ga0233430_1001551_pt1 | contig 31358 bp, 26 predicted proteins | sample SI_118_April2016_2_FD_179883 | JGI IMG/M metagenome (GOLD analysis project Ga0233430, IMG submission 179883) | Seawater microbial communities from Saanich Inlet, British Columbia, Canada - SI_118_April2016_150_MG | ecosystem: Environmental > Aquatic > Marine > Inlet | place: Canada: British... | reverse complement strand
GCTTCCAGTGCAACTTTGAATTTGAATTGACTGCTGTGCTTTTTTCGTCTTTTTGTCACTGAAAAACCTCCACAAGTTTCAGATATTCTATCTTAGCCTGTGGTCTAGTTTTTGGGGGTCATTATAAACCGAAATCTTAATTGAACTTGGAATGTGTTTGAATGCTCAAAAAACAATCGTTTCTGACAATGTGGTACAAAGCTCAATTAAGCCAGATAAATTATCTTGGACCTTAAATAAACAGGGTGCTAAAGGTTTACAATCGCACCTACTTTTAATTCACGAGCTTTCTAAGGAATTTCCTAATTCAGGAAGTGTAAATAAGGCACTGGATAAATTTTATAACAACAGAGTAGAAAAACTTTCAAAGACCAAAGAAAGCATTCCTGTTTTGATAAGTATTCTAATGGATATTGCCTTTCGAAATCCAAGAACGTACCCCATAGTATCTGCGATTCTAAGTAAATTTTTAACTTTATTAGATTCTGATGATGCTCGAAACAATATCATAAATTCTATTACTAAACGTTTTGATAAAATTCCAAATACTGGTCATATACAGCTATGGCTGCAACGAGTTGTTTTGAAAACTGACAGGATGAGAATATTTGACGAAAAACTTTGCAAAAAGGTTAATGATCCCGCCATTGCAATTTGGAATTCGGATTGGCTAAAAACAGATTTTAAAACAGCAATAGAATCACAAGTAATTATCAGTGAAGAAATTATCGATGAAATAGATGAAATAATTGGTTCTGAAGAGGTACAACTTTTTGATTCAAAATCCAGTTACTAATATTTTTTGACAAAATCAATTACGCTTGAAAAAAGAGACGATGCAATGCGTCGTCTCTAAATCTTTAAATTCTCAACTCTATTACTTTTCTATAGTCGACTACCGCTTTTCAATGTGAAGATCAAAATAACGGGCATCAATATCGGCTCTATTTGAATTTTAATAGCCAAGGAATAAGTTTCGTGATGCAAAGGAAAAACTCATCTTCTGATAATTTTCTGTCACGCCAACTTGCTGAATCAGCGATTCATTCCCATCCATTTCAACTTCTCTTCGGGGGATACCATTTTAATCTCCAGTCACTTGTCTACTCAAGTTGTCAGACAACTTCTTGACAGTTGTCAGACAACTTCGTATAATTTCACCTTCCAAGTTGTCAGACAAATCACATTCAAGAGGAGAATAGAAAATATCATGGAAAACACAAGCACCGTTAAAAACAGGGGTTGGCTGGTTACTTTTGCAGGGACTGGCGCATTGCTAGCTTTAGGCGTTCTTTACGCATGGAGCATCTTTAAAGCCAACATCCCCACCGAATGGGGTTGGACAGAAGCACAACAATCATTGCCCTATGCTGTCGCCTGCGTGGTCTTTTCAGTGATGACTTTCGTTGGTGCTCGTTTACTGCATCGTTTTGGTCCACGCGCGATTGTCAGTGCTGGCGGCGTGATGGCCGGTCTCGGCGTGATCATATCCAGCTTCTCCAGTTCCCCCCTAATCTTCACCCTTGCTTTTGGTGTTCTCTTAGGCTCCGGGATCGGTTTTGTTTATGGCTCAGCTGGCCCTGCTGCGCTCAAATGGTTCCCCACTTCCAAAACAGGATTAATTTCTGGGATCGTCGTTGCTGGTTTCGGGATGGGCAGTGCTTGGGTCGCACCTTTGGCACGTGCATTAATGGCATCGCTCGGTTTGCAAACAACCATGCTCTATCTGGGCATTGGTATGCTCGTTGTCGTTGTTGGCTTTGCTCAATTCATCAAATTCCCGCCCAAAGACTTTGTCCTTGAAGAAGAGGATACCGTCGAAACATCTGCCAAAAACTCCCTGATCGATTTCACCGTTCGCGAAACCACCCAAACCTGGCAATTTTACGTTATCTGGGTCGCTTTTGCCTTTGGTAGTGGCGCTGGCCTGATGGTGATCGGAAATCTTGCCTCCATCGTCAAAGATCAGATCGGACTCCCCGCTCTGACAGCTATCGCTGTGTCTGCCCTCGCTATCGGTAATGGTGGCGGACGTGTTTTATACGGGATGCTCTCCGATAAAATTGGTCGGACAAACGTACTTATTATCGCCTTCCTTGTGCAAGCCCTCCTTATCAGTGCATTATTCTTTATGGGCGCAAATAGTGTCTTGGCAAATCCCCCTGTTTTGCTCATCTTCGTCGCCCTGATCGGCGCGAATTATGGTGCTAACCTGGCAGTATTCCCCGCCTTAATGAAAGTTTTTTACGGACCCAAAAATTTGGCAACAAATTATGGGATCGCCTATACTGCTTGGGGTCTCGGTGGTTTCATGGTTTCTCAGCTTGCCAGCACGATCAAAGATGCCACTGGTTCTTTTGATAATGCTTATCTCCTCGCGGCGGCAATGTTAATCCTCGCCGCAGGTCTGACCATTTCTCTAAAATCTCCACAAGCAAAGAAAGCAGCAGCTGACAAACTAAGAGCTCAACCCATCGCAGCTGATTAATAAAAAAATATTAGCTGATAAGAAAACAGGCTGTTCTCTTGGAGAACAGCCTGTTTTTCCTTCACATAAACTTTGCAAATATCTATTTCAGTTTCTCTAATTCAGGAATCAAAGGTGGTAAATCATTCTGAATCGTATCCCACAGCAAACGATTATCTACCGAAAAATAGACATGCACAATTCGATTACGCATTGCCCGCATCAAATGCCACGGGATATGAGGATATTTATCTTCAACCTCACCTGAAATCTGACTGGCAGATTCCCCAATAATAATGAAATTCATCTCCACAGCACGGATCGTTTTCTCATCTTCGCAAAAAGCTTCAAAATTCATACCTTTTGTGAAATCTTGGATTTCAGCAATGGCTTCCAAAATATGGAGGACACGTTCTTTCCACTTAGGCGACATATAGCGCATCCTTCATTACATTTTCTTTAATTCTAGGTCGCAAGCTATCTGATGTCCCTAAATCCACAGAGCACCCAAGTACAGTTTCCAAATAATCTTGCAGCGCAAACAGACCAAAATAACCGATAGGGCGATTAAACTCAACCAGCAAATCCACATCACTAACAGCGGATGCCTCATCTCGTGCTACAGAGCCAAAAAGCTGCAAGGATGCTACCCCAAATTTTTCGGCTAATTCATCTTTTTGCTTTTGCAAAATTCGGATTACTTCTTCACGTTTCATAGCCACCATTATACACAAAAAACACAAAAGCTCCCGTTCTCTGTGAGGAAACGGGAGCTTGATTCTTAAACTTTTATCCACGAAAATCCGCGTTCTATTCTTTACAACCCCAACTCTTTCAACTTCTCTTCGGTGGGCCAGCCATTCTCGTCCCAACCACGCTCAGCATAGAACTCGGGGAGCATGTCGTCAAGGCGATTGACTTGCCCTTTTGCGGGACCGTCTGGCAATGGCTCATTCAACATTCTCGGCGGGAGCGTATCTTCGGTCGAGCCAGCTTTGAGCAGGAACATCCGCTCGAGGGTATAAACGCGGTCAGCGGCTTCAAGAACTTCAGCAGGGGTATAAGCGATACCCGTCGTGTATTCCATTAATTGTGAAAGACGGACAGGCCAGATCATTCTATCTGCGCTGAAAACATAGCGAACAGCCAGAAAAACACATAAGCCTGAAGCGTCGATCAGCGTAAAAGCGTTCTGGAAACGAGCGACCAACTCTGCTTTTCCGTCGGTGGAGTGCGGGTCTTCTTTCACGGGCACGCCGAAGACTTCTTCGTATGCCACGTCGCCTTCCATGTGGGATGCACCTTTGTTGGATGTCGCGTAGAGCAAGCCCATCCCCTGCGAGCCACGCGGGTCGTAGCCGGGAAATTCCTGTTTACGGGTGGTCACCGCAAGTTCGGGGTGCCCATATTTGTCCGCGAAACGGTAGCTACCCTCCGCAAGTTCGTCCCCGAATCCTTCTCGGTACGCCATCTTCTGCACCATGTCGATCATCGCATCGGGGTCACCAAAACGCAAGGGCTGTCCAATTTTTTCTTCCGAGAGATAGCCTTTTTCAACCATTTCCATTGCAACGGCAATCGTCATGCCAGTCGAGATCGTATCCAAGCCCAACTCGTTGCACCAATAATTGGCTTTGGTCACGGCGGCGAGATTGTCCACGCCACAGCCGCTACCAAAGGATGAAATCGTTTCGTATTCGGGACCTTCACCCTTGCCCGCATAGGGACCATCTGGGACTTCGGTCAAGCGACCGCAAGCAATCGGGCAGCGGTAGCAGGGCTTCGGTTTGATCAAATATTTTTCGGTCAGCGTCGGTCCATCAATCGTATCAACGCCTTCAAATGTGCCTTCCTGCCAGTTGCGGGTCGGCAAAATACCGAGCGAATTCGTCACCTGAGGCACATAGGCAGTGCCATATTCACGCAGCGATGAGCCAGCCAACATATCTGCGCCAACCTCTTTGGCGATTTTGATGCTCAACTCACGCATTTTTTTCTCTTCAGCAAATACGGGATTTTTTCGTCCGTAAGCGACCACGCCTTTCAGATTTTTACTGCCCATCACCGCCCCCACACCGGATCGAGCCGCAGCGCGGTCTTTATCGTTCATGATGGCTGCCATCAGCACGAGATTTTCACCTGCGGGGCCAATGCACGCGACTTTCGCCTTTGCACTGGTTTCCGCCAAAAGAGCATCTGTTGTGGAAGGAACATCTTGCCCCCAAAGGTGCTCCGCCGAACGGATTTCCACCTCGTCTTCATTTACCCATAAATAAACAGGTTTTTCCGCCTTCCCCTCAAAGATGAAGAGATCAAATCCCGTGCGCTTCATCCAAGTTGGGAAATCACCGCCGGAATTAGAGTGAGCCAATGCACCCGTCAACGGGGATTTGGTGACGACCATATAACGATTCCCCGTCGGCGCAGATGTTGCCGTGAGCGGACCGGTTGCAAAGATGAGCTTATTTTCAGGGTCAAGCGGCTCGACCATTGGGTCAACTTCATCCGTCAAATAGCGGATCGCCCACCCACGCCCGCCAAGATAATCTCTGGCAATTTTGGGGTCAACATCTTCCATGGAAATCTTTGAATTGGTGAGGTCTACGCGTAGAATTCTGCCATGCCATCCGTTCATTATTTTCTCCTATTTTCTTTTTACCACGAAGGAACACAAAGTTTTTCTCTGTGGTGAATACTCTTATCCTCCAGCTATCGCTGAAAAAGCTGCCACTTCATCTCCCTCTACCAGAACGGTAGAGAGCGGCACTGTCAGCCCATTTACAACAATCACACTGGAATCATCTTGCGGGACGTTAAACTGCATCATCACATCCGAAATTTTGGTGCCTTTGGGCACGTCGATCTCGATCTTGTTTCCCTGCGTGCCGGGGGGCAACAGTTCACGGTAGGTGGCGATAAGTTTAACGCTGATTTTCATGGGGTGATTTTAGCATGAAGTATCAGGAATAGCTTGAAAAAGAGATGAGAGGGAGCGTTTACAGTTCCTGACCGGAGCGACCGGCAGGGAGCGCAGACGAAGGATGATTTTGCAAAAGCCGCTCTTCGTCTGCAATCTCAAAAGCAATCGATTTCCGCTCAGAGACTGGATTCTATTTTCCAATAGGCTGAAACACACCCGGAACACTCAAAACTCTTTCGCTTCTCCCCTCACCCTGATCTTCGCTTCCGCTCAGGTCTGTCCCTCTCCCAATTCTGGGAGAGGGGGCTTATCGGGAAGGTGTTGGGGATGAGATCAATGCTAAAAATCGGCAACCAAGCCTAAATCACGTCCGGTGGCTGCGCGAAATCAGCGAGCAGATTTATCGGGTTTTTGATGCCGACCGAGAACGCATCAAGCCATCTCTCAATTCAATTTAGAAAAAATCTAAACCAATTTGTGTTCATTTTCAAAAACGGGCTTGTTATCCAAAATGCGCTGTGGAGAGAAGATCGAAAGATCGAGAGTGGGCGTTTCTCCCAAAATTAATTCAGCCAGATAACGCCCAACACCATGACATTGCTGGAAACCATGCCCGGAGAAACCATTTGCGAGCATGAAGCCCTTCAAACCAGGCCATTCACCCAAGATAGCATTCCTATCAAAGGTGTTTACGGCATAAAGGCCAGCCCAACCGCCAGTGATCTTCAGTTGATCAAAAGCAGGAGCGTATCCTACAAGTTCTTCCCATAATTCTTCGATAAATATATTGCGGTCGAAGGCAAAGTCAATGCCGATGGGGTCATCATCAAGGCTCTTACCCACAAGGAAAGTGCTACCATGTTCCTGGATAAGATATAAGCCGGAAGGAAGAACCGTGAGCGGATATTCCACATCGGGTTCAACATTTGTTTCCACGACAAAAACATGCCGTTTAATCGGTACAACAGGTAGCTCAACGCCAACGGTTTTGGTTAATCCCTTCGTCCATGCACCCGATGAATTGACCACAAAATCCGCTTGGATTTCATCGCCAGAAGCCAAGCGCACACCACTGACTTGCCCATCAACTTTCAGGATTTCACGCACTTCCCCTTTTATATATTCTGCACCCAAAGCAATCGCCTTGTTTTTATAACCGGTCAAGACTGCATTTGCATCCATTGTGCCATCTGCTGGAGACCAGCCCGCGCCGGCAATCTGGTCAACTTCAAAGAGAGAGAATTTTTCTTTAACTTGCGCTGGCTCCAGCCACTCGGTCGGGCAGCCAAGACTTTGCTGCGTAGCGATTCCCTTTTGCGTGGAGGCTTTGCCCGCTTCGTCTGTCATAAACAAATTCCCCTGTTCCCGAAAAGCGATATCGGGTTTCACGCCGTCTACTTCCATATCATCCGCGAAGGTTTTCAGCACTTCAAGCCCATATTGCGAAATTTGGATATTTTCTTTGATATTGAATTGCAAACGGATATTCGCATCTGACAAAACGGTGGAGCAAAACTCATAGGTTGGGTCTTTTTCGATAATCGCTACTTTGAGTTGCGGGGCTTTCTTCATCAAATAATAAGCGGTTGCACAGCCCATTACACCGCCACCCACCATAATTGCGTCATATTTCTTTGTCATTGCTCAGACTCCTTTTTGGGATTTCGACATATTATCATGGGGAAAGCGAAAAGAGTACAGATATAAAAATGCACCAATCTCTATTACTATTTTCATGCCTTTTGGATTCAGCAATTCCAAATTTGGCATGAATTTGCGAGGAGACCGCTTCGTCGCAAAGAACGCTCCTCGCGGAATCATATTTCGTATGCTGTCTTGCGTCAACGGATGATAGTGCTCCGGGACGAACGTGCTCTAAACTTGCTCCCGTTTTTCGCCGCGATGCGCCCCTTCTGTCCTTCGGACATCTCCCCCAAATTCCAAGTGCATGGAATTTAAGAGAGAATACTCTTCGTCATTTCGTTTTTGTTTTTATTTGCTCTTATTCGCTGAATTCGCGTAATTCGTGTTTCAGCTTTTGCGCACACCTGTCTGCACACCCCAGAGACGAGCATAAATGCCTTCATTTGCTACCAGTTCGTCATGCTTGCCTTGCTCTTTTAGTTTGCCATGTTCTAGAACAAAAATCCTGTCAGCGTTGCGGATGGTGGAGAGGCGGTGGGCGATGACGATGGTGGTGCGCCCAATCGCTATCTGCTCAAGGGAGCGTTGGATGAGGGCTTCGGTTTCGTTATCAACAGAAGACGTGGCTTCATCGAGGATGAGGACGGGGGGATTTTTTAGGACGGCACGCGCAATCGAGACGCGCTGACGTTGACCGCCGCTCAGTTTCTGTCCACGCTCGCCAACGATGGTATCGTAGCCTTTTGGCAACTCCATGATGAAGTCGTGGGCTTCGGCGATTTTGGCGGCTTTGATGATTTCTTCGTCAGAAGCATCGAATGTGCCGTAGGCAATATTCTCACGGACGGTGCCGTGGAAGAGGTAAATATCCTGGCTGATGAAGCCGATGGCTTTGCGGAGGTCTGCCAGTTTCAGGTCACGGAGATCGTGCCCATCAAGGGAAAGACATCCTTTTTGGACATCGTAGAAACGGAGGAGCAATTTGACGAGGGTGGTTTTGCCCGCGCCCGTTGAGCCAACGATGCCGACTGTTTCTCCAGAGGGAATCGTCAGAGAGAGGTTATCGATCACGGCGACGCTAGCGCTTACGCTTGTAAGATTGTCGGTGTTGGCATATTCGAATGAGACCGAATCTAAAGTTAGTTGACCGCGCACCAAGCCTAAATCCAGGGGCATTCCGCCGTCATCCAAGAGGGCATCCGCATCCAATAAATTCAAAACTCTTGAGGTGGAAGCCATCGAACGCTGATATAAATCCAATGTATCGCCAAGACGGGTGAGGGGCCAAAGCAATCGCTGGGTGATGAAAACAAGGACGGAATATGTGCCGACTGCGAGTTCGCCAGAGAGTGCCATGCGCCCACCAAAGATGAGAATGCCGATAAATCCGCTCATGATGACCATGCGGATGAGGGGCACGAACGCCGAGGAGAGCTTGATGGCTTTTTCGTTGGCGAGGCGGTAGAGATCGCTCTCGTGGGTGATGCGCCCGAGTTCGTGCTTCTCGGAAGTGAAGCTCTTGATGGTGGCGATGCCGCTGAGATTGTTGGCGAGATAGCTGTTTAGGATGCCAACCTGCTCACGAACAGCGGCATATTTGGGGGCAAGGGTGCGTTGAAAACGGATCGAGCCCCAGATGATGAAGGGCATCGGGAGCATCGCCATCCATGCGACTTCGGGGGCGGTGTAGAAGAAAATGCCACCGATGACGATGACTGTTGTGACGACCTCCCAAATATCGTTGACGCCGCCGTTCAGGAAACGTTCGAGCTGATTGATATCGTCGTTCAGAATGGAAAGCAAACCACCCGTGGAGCGATCTTCAAAATAAGCCAATTTAAGATGCTGGACGTGGTCGTAGGTATCGACTCGCAAATCGTGTTGGATGGATTGGGCGAGGTTGCGCCAAGCGACTTGGTAGAGGTACTGGAAGGTCGATTCGAAGACCCAGATAAAGACCGTCAGCCCCGCGAGGACGAGGAGCTGGGTGCCGGTATCCTGAACGCCGAGTTTGGCAAGGAGCGAATCTTCCTGCGCGACGACAACATCTACCGCTGCGCCGATCAGGATGGGCGGGGCGAGGTCGAAGATTTTGTTGAGGATGGAATAGAGGGAGGCTAAAACCATCGCGCTGCGATGCGCGGTGGCGTAGCTCCAGAGGCGGGTGAGGGGGTGGGGGGTGGGGTTCATGGGGTATTTTTACCACAAAGAGCACGATGGGGCACGAAGGTTTTAAGAGCAACCACAGATACCCTTTCGGGCATTCGTAAATGGGATGACCGCAGATAAAAAACTTAACACGAAAAGCGCGAAGGACGCGAATGTTTTTTAGTTCTTTTTCGTGGCATTCGCTTACCTGTACCCGAAAGAGTATTCGCATTATTCGCGTTTGAGAAAGGCATTACAATAGAGGCAGATTATCCAGACTTGGTAAATCTCCACTAAGGGAGTAGATTGATTATGAAAAATGAGCCTTCATATCAAGATAGTTATCGACCCAATAAGGAATTAGAGGTTGTAAAGATTCAATTAAGAAGCCAAAGATCCAGCGAAAACTGGCTTGGAATGGAACAGGTACAGCTTTGGCTTCAAAAAGATCCTGAAGATGAAGAAATTTACGCTATCCTTCTAGAATCAGTTGAGGAAAATCCTAGAATAAATGAACCGGTGCGTATTCTACTTAACGATCTAATTGATAAGGGTGCTTTAAGAGCTGAAAGTGCGTTGCGCTACATGCCTTCGGCCTCCCAACAACCTATAGATAATGCAAATGATCATTTCCCCGTTGATGGTACCGATGAAGCGTCAACGGTTATAGATGTCAACATTGAGGGATTAGCTTTATCGGATGCTTACAGTCAGATAGATTTGTTAGGCTATTCCGATTATGTAGAGGCGTTGGCAAACTTCATTACAAGCCCTAAAACTAAAAAACCAATTACTATCGGTATAGACGCGGCTTGGGGCGGTGGGAAAACTACTTTGATGCGTTTACTACAAGAACGGTTGAATCCTCGCCTGAAAGAGAAAGGCAAGAAGTCAAAAAAGGGTGCTAACGAACATATCAACACTGTTTGGTTTGACGCATGGAAATATGACCAACAAGAAATGCTCTGGGCGGCAATGGTACTAGAAATATTTGACCAAGTTCGTGAACAATCTAACTGGTGGCAAAAAACAAACCTGTTCTTTCGTCTAAACTCCAAACGCTTTGATTGGGCAAGATTCTGGTTAAGTCTTCTGAAATCTGTTGCGATAACAATTTTCTTATTTGCTCTCGGGTCTGGTGCTTTCTCAATACTTGCATCTTTCTTGGATAAATCGTGGGGAGAAACTTTGCAATGGGTTGAAGATTATTCAAGAGTGTTAGTGGCACTCGGCGTGGCTTCATTAACATATACGATATTCAAAGATACGACAGGGCTCATCATTTCTCCCTTCAGCTTAGGAATATCACAATATGCGAAAAAGCCAGATTATAAAGAAAAAATTGGTTTCTTGAACAAATTTACAGAAGATTTCAAGTACGTTATTGCATCCATCACAAAAAATGGCGAGTGGCCTTTGGTTGTATTTATTGACGATTTAGATCGTTGCTCACCAACCAAAGCGGCAGAAGTAATTGAAGCTATGAATTTATTGCTCGATTCTGAGCATTGCGTTTTTGTTCTTGGCGTAGATACAGCTATGCTCTCGCGTAGCATTCAAGCCAAATACAAAGAAATTCAACCTTTCTTTGATGATATAGATTATCCGTCCAGTACAGGATTAGGTCGGCATTTTCTTGAAAAAATAATCCAGATTGATTTTCGTATTCCACGCTCAGATTCGACACATATATCTGATTTTATTTCTGCCCAAATTGGAAATGAGCCTAAAAAACGAGAGCAGCCAGTTGAACAACAAGAAGCAGAAAATTTAATTCAGGCAAAGCAACGCACGGGAAAAACTGTTAGTGAAGCTAAACAGATTATTCTTGACGAACGTCCTGATTTAGAAAGAGAAATTGCTAACGCATCCAAAGTCATTGAAGAACGCACATTTGAAGATAATGTTGAGGTTATTGAAGCAATCAATGATATGGCTTTTTATCTTAATAACAATCCTCGTCGTATTAAACGCTTTATAAATATGTTCCGCTTACAAGCCTTAATTGCATATCAACGCAGAATTTTAGGAGATGGTATCTCATTCAGCAATCTTGCTCGCTGGGTTGTTATTAGTATGTGGTGGCCAGAGCTTATAACATTTTTTAGACAAAACCACTCACTGTCTAAGTCTATTAAAAATGACGCTATATATATCAATCAACGAAAACTAAAAGAAGAATTTATCACAAACCTAGCTCCTTTGAATAAATATCCTCTGTTCATCCAGAAGCTTTTTCTCAATGCCAATTTCAGAAAGATAATCACGGAAATTACTGGTGAATTTGAAGAAGCGCAAAATTATCTAAACTTAACACAACTTATTACAACAACCAATCATGAAGAAAACTTCTGATTATTTAAAATCCATTTCCCCACACGGTCCCTGCTACGTCTGCGGGACAGAAATTAAAGAAGTTCGTTGGTAAAGATGAGAAAAATCCGAGATCAATTCCAAAATCGTTTCATCCAGGCTTTTGTTATTTTCCTTGTATTGATCCTGATCGGAACATCCGGCTATCATTGGCTGGAAGGCATGACCTTCATTGAGGCCATGTATATGACCGTGATCACCATCAGCACAGTTGGGTTCGGAGAAGTTCGTACACTATCGTCAATAGGGAGAATTTTTACGATCATCTTGATCCTGGGCGGCGGTGGCTTAGCGGGCTTTGCAGTCACCGTCGGAGCAGATTACATAATGTCCGGTAAATGGCAAAATTACTGGGAGAAAAGGAGACACACGCGCATGCTATCTGAATTAAAAGACCACGTTATTGTCTGCGGCTTCGGGCGTGTTGGTAGAAACGTGACCGATGAGCTCAAAGTAGAAGGCGTACCCTTTATCGTGATCGATATCGATCCTGAAGAAGCTGCTCAGGCAACAGACCACGGCTGTTTGGCCGTCGTAGGTAATGCCGCCAACGAAACCATGCTCCACGAGGTTGGTATAGACAAAGCCAGGGCCCTCGTTGCAGCCGTCAATTCAGATGCCGAGAATGTCTTTATCACGCTCACAGCACGCAGCCTGCAGCCAGATATATATATCGTTGCGCGCGCTAATTACGAAGATTCCACACCAAAGTTACTGCGCGCTGGAGCCAACCACACCATCATGCCTTATCACATCAGCGGAAAACGCATTGCTACTAAACTTATTCGCCCCAGCGTAGCAGATTTCCTTGACGAAGTCGTTCATGCAGGCGGATTGGAAATGATTCTGGAAGAAGTGTATATCGAATCCGGCTCTGAGTTTGCCGGAAAAACAGTTGCTGAATCACAAATTCGAAATCAGCTTGGCATCACGATTTTAGCTTGTCGAGTCCAAGAGGGGGATTTTGACACCCGTGTTGGACCTGAAACCATTCTTCAGCCTGGCGGGGTACTGATTGTGCTGGGTACTCCCAAACAATTAAGCGAAATGATGAAATTTGCCCGGGCCAGATAAGCTGATCACTTTTCTAAAATTTGGCTTTCAAAGAACACACGTAAAATTGCGATTAAAATATCCCTTATGACTAATCAATCATCCCTCACCCCCATCTCACCACACGGCCCCTGCTACGTCTGCGGGACAGAAAATCCGCGTGAGGATGGGGAGTCGTCTTTAGACGGCTTTGGCAATTAGCACGGTGGATTTATCCCCGTGCGGTGAGGGTTTGCAAAACCATTTTCAGGTAAGGTGATCCCCGTGTGGTGGTGATACACACGAGACATAGGAAGTTTTAGAAACATCCGATGTCTTTTGCTTTAGCCTTTGTTCGCGTAAATTCGCGTTGAAAAAAGAAATCATCTCATTCCTACGTCTGCGGGACAGAAAATCCACATGGCACTGGCTTAATCTGATAGCAATACACAAAAACTTCGGAAGTTTTGCGTAGCACTTCGAGTGCAATGAAGAAGCAAAAACTTCCGAAGTCTTATTTTTTAAGCAAGAAAGATCTTAGCCTTCGCCGTGCTCTTCCACTTCTTCCCAGCCGGTGAGCATCGTTTTGACGTGGCTAAAAACGCTGTGCCCGGTGGTGGTCATGTAGACGTGGACGATCACAAAGGCAACGAGGATATATGCGCCAATGGTATGAAGCACGGCAACGTTATTCAGCACGAAGAGTTTTAGCCCCAATGCGGAGTAAAAATTTTCTTCGAGATATTCTTTGTACAAATACATGGTCCCCGTGATGCCCATGACCGGTAAAATGATGACCTTGAAGTTAAGATAGGTGATCTTTTGCAGGGGGTTCAAACGAGATATTTCAGTCTTTTGGTGAGGGTGCGGTTCGCCTTTCAGGATGCCCGATGTATAGTATTTGATCTGTGCAAGAATATCGCCTTTGTCGAATTTATATTGTTTCCATTCACCTGTTGTAATGTAGTAGAAGAACATGGCAAAAGCGAGCAAGCCGAGGGCTATGCCGGTGACATTATGAACCTTTACGGCGGTATCAAAACGGATCAGGCGGTGTGTGCCATGCACGGCAAAACCTGTAAATGCGAGCGTGGCGAGCAGGAAAACTTGTGTCCAATGCCAAAAACGAATGAAAGTCGTGTAGATTTTTATTTTCTTTTTAGCCATTTTAGATACCTTCTTTCTTATTTCTGTTTTTGCTGCTGATGAAACGGGCAGAGCCATGAATGACCACGCCGACAAAGGTGAGCATAATCGCCGTCCAGCTTATTTGGTCTAACAGCGGCGTTGTTGTAATGCCGGGGATATAAACACCTTCAACATCTGCCAAAATGCCTTGTTCTCTTCTGTGGCAAGAATCGCAGTGGAGGGCATCTTCGGCGGGGGCGACCATGTGTGAGATAGGCCAATACATCTCTGTTTCGATGAAGCCATATTCGCCACTGTAATCATGACTGGAATATTCCATACCGGTAGCGATAGCTTTTTCCCAGTCGAAATTTTTCCAGTAGGATGTGTCGTCCGCGCCATAAACGTGGGGCGTGACCAATGTGCGGTTTACCGTATCGTAAGGCTGCTTGCCCCGCATCACTTTGAAGGGCCAGATTCGGCTGCCCGGATCATCCGGCGAACCGTGAATTTGGTTCACTTGCAAAACTTCTGTTCCTGCTTCAAAAGGCTTCATATTTTGATAGTCGATATTGCCATCAAACCAATAGTATTCAGGCTGTACATTTTCTTCCCAAATAAAATCGCCTTTCTTGGATATATAAGTATCCCAGCCCTTTTCATCGTGCTCGGTAATAGATTTTCCATCTGCACCCAAACGTCCTGCCGTTGACCAGTCCCACCAGGTTTTGGTTGGGTAGCCACCCCGAGCATAGGAGGGGATATGACATGTCTGACAGGCGATCTTCTCAACGTGATGGTCAAGATTGGCATCTGATGGGTGCGGTTCCAAGCCATGGCAGTCTTCACAGGTTAGGGCTGTGTGCCCTTTACTGGCAACGGCGAAACCATCTTCATCTTTGGCTTCCAGTTGATAACGGCTGCCAGGAATGGCGTGCGCTACGGGTTCATGGCAGGTGGCGCAGGTGAAGTTCAGTCCATCAATATCCATATGAACATCGAGATGATGGTCGGGGGAGACGAGTGATTGGTCAAGATCACCGTGTTTGACGCCGTTCCCGCCGCCGCCTTCAAAATGACAAGCACCGCAAGTCTGTCGGCTGGTTGCGCCAACATTTTGGGCGACGAGAGTCAGGTCAACGGGATCCCAATACTTGCCGCTGCCAGCGGGGAATTCTTTTGGCTCATTATAAACAGGGTGTCCTGCGCCAGTGGGGAGTTTCTTATAGGTTCCGGTGGTGTCGTGGCAGACGAGACAATCTACGCTTTCTTCGGCGCTGAAGTCGAAAGTTTTATCTTCCCAGCCATAACCAATATGACAGCTTGTACAACGTGGTTCGTTGGATTCAATAGATTGGCAGAAATTATTAATCACATTTTTCTTCCCCAACGCCTCGCCCGTTTGCGGATCGGTATACTCCCACGTCCAGTGCGGGGTTTCCATAATCTGCTTTGCCGCTTCGGTATGGCAAGTGAGACAAGCCGCTGTTACATCGGGACCTGTTGCAAAATCTTGCTGGAGAATCTCAAATTTTGAGTGGTCTGCTGTAGATGTAGGAGAATCTGGTTCACCCTCGCCCTGTGATAATCCACTTATTGGGTCTGCGGCTTGGGCATTTCTTGCAAAGAATGCAGAAATTAGGAGAATTATAATACCCGTCAGGCTAACCAGCGTCGCTAGCTTTGGCTTTCTTCTTTTCATATATATTCTCCTCCGTGTTTGATATTTGGACTGGCGAAAAACAGATCCTTTTTAATTCAGGCAACACAAGCCATCACAAAGTAAAAAGTACGAGAGTTACCTATAAATGACGAATGCTTACTACTCTCGTAAGCATTCGTGACATTATACACCATTTCTTGTGACACATGTCATTTTTAATAGTTTTCGCAAATGTAGGGAGAAGACTTATAGAATCCCCACACAAAAAATCTTTCAATTACAATACCTCCATGACAACAACACACTCTCTCGCCCCTATCTCCCCACACGGAGATTGCTACGTCTGCGGAGACGTAAACACGCATGGCATCGGTCTCACTTGGTACGCCCGCGAAGACGGCAGCGTTTTTACCGAAGTGAAACTGACACTCAAACAACAAGGACCGCGCGGACATATCCACGGCGGAGCATCTGCTGCGATATTAGACGAGATCATCGGCGTGGCGATCTGGCGCGCGGGATATAATGTTGCGGTGGTGAATATGGATGTCCAATTCCGCAAGGCAATTCCTGTCGATACAACTATCACAGCCGAGGCACGGATGACGGAAAAAGACGGACGAAAGATATTCGGGACAGGCGAAATCCGCTTGCCGGATGGCTCTGTGGCAGTCAGTTGTAAGGGGATTTATGTAGAGGCGCCGCATTTATTTGAAGAGAGTCGTTATAGAGATTAGAGAAGAGAGAATTGAACCGCCAAGACGCAGAGAGCGCAAAGTTTTTCTTATGGTCGCCAAGATTTTAAAAACCTTGGCGGCTTTATAAAGAATCTTCGCGTCCTTCGCGCCTTGGCGGTTAGGAAGAAAATATGCCTTTTGAAGAGATTTCACATACTGCTGATTGGAGCATCCGTGTCTGGGCGGATGATCTGCGCGGGCTGTTGGCGGAATCCGCGCAGGGGATGTGGATGTTGACTGGTACTGAACAAGCCGAGGGTCCACGTGTGAGTCGGGAGATATCGCTCGAAGCGTATGATGCCGAGAGTTTGCTAGTCGTTTTTTTGGAAGAACTGCTTTATCTATCCGAATTCGAAAAAATAGTATTTGATGGTTTTTCAGACTTGGTGATTGAAGGGGAGAAAATATCAGGCATAATGGAAGGGAGCGCTTTGCGTTCGATGGAAAAGGAGATCAAGGCGGTCACTTTTCATAATTTGGCAATTCATGAGAGTGAGCGCGGGCTGGAAGTGGAGATTGTTTTTGATGTTTAGAGAACAGGGATTAGAGAAAAGAGAGTAGTAAGAACAAAAACTATTCTCTGCTCTCAACTCTCTTTTCTCTTCCAAAGGAAAAACCATGATTACCCTGAACGACTTAACCCAAATCAGCGAGACCGAGTGGGAAATCCCGCAATCTTTTCGCTCGGATATGCGTGGACCGGTGCGAATTTTTGCCACGCGTGAATTGCTTGACCATGTGCTGACAGATAAATCGCTGGAGCAGGCGGTGAATGCGACCACGCTCCCCGGCTTGGTCGGTGCGGTGACAGTGATGCCCGATATGCACCAAGGCTATGGATTTCCCATCGGCGGCGTGGCGGCGACAGAGTTTCCGCAAGGCGTTATTTCGCCTGGGGCAATTGGCTACGATATTAATTGCGGTGTGCGTTTGCTTGGGTCGCAAATTGATTTTGAGACGGCAAAACCGCATTTGGACATACTCGCCACACGGCTGAATCAATATTGTCCCAGCGGCGTGGGGAAAGACGGGATGGTGAAGGTTTCTATCCCCGAATTGGATCAGGTGCTGCGTGATGGCACAAAATGGGCACTAAAGAATGGCTATGCGACAAAAGCAGATTTAGCCCGCACCGAAGAAGGCGGCGCATTCAAAGGTGCAGACCCACGCAAGGTCAGCGAGCGGGCGAAAAAACGTGGAAAATCACAAATCGGCTCTTTGGGGGCTGGCAATCATTTTGTCGAAGTGGATTTGGTGCAGGATGTCTTTGATGAAGAAGCCGCATCCATCATGGGCTTGAAAAAAGGTCATCTGGCTGTCCAAATTCATACCGGCTCTCGTGGACTGGGGCATCAGGTCTGTACTGATTATGTGCGCGAGTTTCAGAGCGCGGTACGGCGTTACGACATCCAACTCCCTGACCGCGAGTTGGTCTGCGCCCCAATGGATTCGCCCGAAGGCGCAGCCTATCTCGGCGCAATGCGTTCTGCCGCCAATTTCGCCTTTGTCAATCGTCAGCTTTTGGCGCACGCCGCCCGCCGTGCCTTTGAAGAGACTTTTGCGGGCAAAACCAAAAACTGGCATCTGCATCAGGTTTACGATATTACGCATAATATGGGTAAAATCGAAGTCCACGAAATTCAGGGCGAGCGCATCAAAGTCTGCGTGCATCGCAAGGGAGCAACACGGGCATTTGGCCCCGGTGCGCCCGGTTTGCCCCCCGAATATCAGAAAATCGGGCAGCCCGTGCTCGTTCCCGGCAGCATGGGTACATCGTCGTGGGTGCTGGTTGGCACCGAAGACAGCATGATGCGCTCTTTCGGCTCATCCTGTCATGGCGCGGGGCGGATGATGTCCCGCTCGAAGGCAAAAAAGAAATTTCACGGCGATATGCTCCGTCTCGAACTTGGTGATCGCGGCATCCACATTCGGGCTGGCTCCATGAAAGGTCTCGCCGAAGAAGCCCCCGATGCCTACAAAGACGTCAACGCCGTTGTCGAGACCGTCTCGCAGGCGGGCATTGCTCGTAAGGTTGCTCGTTTGAAGCCGCTCGCCGTCATCAAGGGCTAGTTTTTAACCACAAAGAGCACAAAGGGACACAAAGGTTTTTATTTTTTCCCTTCGTGATCCTTCGTGTCCTTTGTGGTGAATCTTTCAAAGGATAAAATATGGTCTCTCCCGCATCCTTCCCCAAAGAATTCCTGCATTTAGATTCACCCAACGCCACCCTCGAAACCGTCGGTGGGAAGGGCGCAAATCTTGCTCGTTTGGCTCGTGCTGGTTTTAATGTGCCAAGCGGATTTCTAATCCCAACCGAATCCTATAAAGCATTTGTCAAAGAGCATAAACTGGATGCGGCCATCTGTGACGCTTTAGCAAATCTCGATTTTAATGACCCTGTCGCCCTCGAAAAGGCATCCCAACGGATCCGCTCTCAGTTTGGGCTTGCCACCGTTTCAAAAGCTTTGGGCGATGCCCTCATCATCGCCTACGGCTGGATCGGCGCCCCGCCCGTCGCCATCCGCTCTTCCGCAACGGCAGAAGATTTGCCCGATATGTCCTTCGCCGGTCAGCAGGATACCTTCCTGAACGTCATCGGCGCAGAAAACCTCACAGATGCCGTCGTTAATTGCTGGAGCAGCCTGTGGACAGCCAGAGCCATCGGATACCGTGCCCGCAACGAAGTCCCGCATGAAGATGTGAGTCTCGCCGTCGTCGTGCAGAAGATGGTCGAAGCCGACGTTTCGGGCGTGATGTTCACATCCAATCCGCTAACAGGCAAACGGGATGAGATCGTCATAGATGCCACCTTTGGCTTGGGCGAAGCCCTCGTCAGCGGGCAGGTTGAGCCAGATAATTATGTTGTAGCAAGTGACAGTCACCTTAAAGGTGACTGTCACTTCATGATCACATCCAAAACCCTCGGCGCAAAGGCGACCATTATTCGCGGAGATGTCAAAGGCGGCATCACGACCACAAACGCCGAGCAGGCCCAAATTCAGGCGTGTCCCGACGAAGTCATCCTGCAACTCGCCGAAATCGGACAAAAGATCGCCGAAGAATACGATTTTCCCCAAGATATTGAGTGGGCATACACCCTCACCCCCGCATCGCTCCCCCTCTCCCGCAAGGCGGGAAAGGGAAGTTCGAGCGAAGCAAGAACGGGTGAGGGCAATCTTTTCATCCTCCAATCCCGCCCGATCACATCGCTCTTCCCCCTTCCTGAAAATCTTCCGCAGACACCGCTCAAAACGCTCTTTGGCTTTCATGTCGTGCAGGGCATCCTCGAGCCGCTCACCCCGCTCGGTTTGCAGACCATGCAAAGCGTTCTCTCAGGCGGCGCGCGCGTCTTCGGCAACGACCTGACCCACGAAACCCAAAATGCCTTCCACGAAGCCGCTGAACGCCTCTGGATAGATATGACATCCATCATCAAACACCCCATTGGACACAAGATTTACCCCACCGCCATCAAATCCATCGACCCCGCCGTAGCGCAAATTTTTGAAAGCCTACTCAAAGAACCGGATTTTGCCCCAAGCCGCCAGCATCCAAAACTACGCAGCATCGTAAAATTGCTCAAATTCGCCATCCCATTCTGGGGGCGCATCTTCGGTTATTGGCGAGTGCCCGAAAAAGGTGCGGACTATTTCTTCAATGTCACCGATAAGATCGTCGCCAAAACGACCGCACGCAGCCAACCCACAGGCGATGTCTGGGCAGATTTCAAAACCAGCCTGAGCCTCTGGCACGAAGCCCGCAACATCTTCCCCGACACCGCCGTCCCCATCGGCGTCAGCGCCATCGTCGCCAGCATGGTGCCCTTTTTCGGCATCCTGCAACGCTTCAGCAAAGCCATCGGCGAGCCGCAACTCTATCTCGAGATCGCGCACGGGCTGCCGCACAACGTCACTACCGAGATGGATCTATTTCTCTGGGAAACAGCGCAAAAAATTAAAGCGGATAAAGCCTCAGCGGATCGCTTCGCCGGTATGCCCGCCTTTCAACTTGCCATCGATTATCAACAGGATACCCTTCCCAGCATCGCTCAGCAAAGCGTAGCCCAATTTATGTCCCGCTATGGGATGCGCGGTCTCGGCGAGATCGACCTGGGGCGTCCCCGCTGGCGCGATGAGCCTTTGCATATCATCCAAACTCTACAAAGTTATCTTGAGATTAACGACACCGCTCTGGCGCCAAATCTTGTTTTCAAAAAAGGCGCTGAAGCAGCTGAATTGGCGGGTAAACACTTCGAGATGCAAGTCCGTAAATTAAAGGGTGGCAAGCTCAAATCACGTTTGGTACGATGGGGCATCCGCCGTTATCGCGCTTTGGCAGGTCTTCGTGAAGCACCCAAGTTCTTCGCCATCCAGATGATGGGCATCATCCATCAAGGCTTGCGTCAGAGCGGAAAAAATTTCATCGAAATGGGCTTGCTCAAAGAAATTGACGATCTCTTTTTCCTAAAAATTCAGGAGTTGGAAGCAATTGCCGAAAGTAAAACAATCACTGACGATATCCGCGAGACCATCGCCATGCGCCGAGAAGCACGGGCACGTGAAATGCGCCGCAAGCAACTGCCGCGCGTGCTGCTGAGTGATGGACGGGCATTCTTCGATGGGATGCGTTCAGTCGATAACGATGGGATTTTCGGTGACCCGGTTTCCCCCGGCGTGGTGGAGGGCATTGTGCGCGTGGTGCTGAATCCCCACGAAACACAACTCCAGCCTGGCGAAATTTTGGTCTGCCCCGGCACCGATCCCGCGTGGACACCACTCTTTCTGGCAGCAAGCGGCTTGGTAATGGAAGTTGGCGGGATGATGACGCACGGCTCTGTGGTTGCACGGGAATATGGCATCCCGGCGGTGGTGGGCGTGCATGAAGCAACGACAAGATTGGAAACAGGGATGCTGGTGCGTGTGGATGGTAGCAGCGGTGCAATTGAAATATTGGAGGAAGAAAAATGAAAAAGGGATTTTGGATTATTTTTCTTATAGCTTTCGGGCTGGTGGGATGTGGAAATACGACAGTCACTACTCCTGATTTTGAGATTACGCTAGAGCCAACACTTGTCGTCGAAGAGGCATCCGAAACTCTGCCTCCCCCTCCCGAATATCTACCCCAACCCGGCGATAGTGAGCTTGACCGCGCAAATGCGATCACAAGCTCGATCTATCTCCTTTTTACAGATACTGATCCCGCTGAAGTTGTCATGCATATTGGTGGATATTTGCCAACACCATGTCACCAGCTACGTATTTATGTTCCCCCTCCAGACAAAGAGAATATAGTAAATATTGATGTATACGCTCTTGTAGAGCCTGACCTTGATTGCCCACAGGTTTTACGCGCTTATGATACACGGGTCAACCTTGGCAGCTACCCAGCCGGCAGTTATTGGGTTTGGGTAAATGGGGGCAGAGTTGGGAATTTTGATTTTTGACATTTAGGAAATTTTAAATAGAGAACCGATGAGGCTGTCTTTTCACCCTCATCCTAGCCTTCTCCCTCCAGGGAGAAGGGACTTTTCTTTAAAAAAGGATTTCAATATGACAGCAAAAACTGATTTATTTAATGCAGCCGCTTATGGTGGCGCAGGCTGGTCTCCGCGCACGGCGGGTCTTGACGAGGAGATAGGCAGTATTTGGGGAAAATGTGGTATTTCTACAGAGTGGTCACGCCTAAAAGCTGTGCTTTTACATCTTCCTGGCAAGGAGTTGGCAGCTTCGGATAATCCCGACGAAGTACAAATGCTAGAATCCATAGATATTGGAAAAGCACAGGCTCAACATGATGCGATGGCGGAGGCTTATCGAAATGCAGGCGCAAAAGTACATTATGTTGAGCCAGAGGGGGAGGCTTCGCCAAACCAGATATTTGTCGCTGATCTGGTCTTTATGACTCCCGAAGGTGCAATTTTGGCACGACCAGCATCGACAGTCCGTGCAGGGGAGGAGCGTTGGGTGGCACGGAGATTGGCTGAGTTGGGCATTCCTATTATTCGGAGCATACGAGGCACGGGTACTTTCGAAGGCGCAGATGCGATGTGGATCAATCCGCAAACCGTTATTCTCGGGCGTGGTTTGCGCACCAATGACGAGGGCGCGGCACAAGTGACCAGCACCTTAAATGAAATGGGCGTAGATGTCATCCAAGTGGATTTGCCCGTTGGTACCATGCACCTGATGGGCATGTTACGCATCGTAGACTATAACCTGGCAATTTCTCAATCGTATCGTCTCGTGCATCGCGGCGTGGATGCATTAAAGGAACATGGTCTCAACACCGTTTATATTCCTGATGAAGATGAAGCATCTGATAATAAGGCGTTGAACTTTGTAACCATTGCTCCGCGAGAGATATTGATGGTGGCAGGTAATCCAATTACACAGGCGTTTTATGAAGGCTTAGGCATCACTTGTCATGTCGTTGAACTGAATGAGTTGGTCAAAGCTGCTGGAGCAATTGGCTGTTTATCTGGTATCTTGGAACGAGAGAAATAAAGCAGTGAACTACGCTTAAAGCAAAAGATGCTGGGAAGAAAATCTCCCAGCATCTTTTTTTGTACAAGCCTGTATTTTTTAGTGTTGCAAAATTTGGTTCAAGAACAATTTGGTGCGTTCTTCTTTAGGGTTATTGTAGAAGTTTTCAGGTGTATTTTCTTCAACAATTTTTCCAGCATCCATGAAGATGATCCGATCGGCAACTTCACGGGCAAAGCCCATTTCGTGGGTTACTGCGATAATGGTGTATCCACTACGAGCTAAGTCGCGCATTACGTCTAACACTTCTTTGATCATTTCAGGATCAAGAGCAGATGTTGGCTCGTCGAAGAGCAATATCTTGGGCTGCATAGTCAATGTGCGTGCCATAGCCACACGCTGTTGTTGTCCACCGGAAAGCTGTCCCGGATATTTATGCGCTTGCTCCGGAATACCTACACGCGTCAACCATTTCATCGCCAGTTCTTCAGCGTGATCACGCGTCCACTTACGAACATTGATTGGAGCCAGAGTGATATTCTCTAGCACGGTCAGATGAGGGAAGAGGTTGAATTGTTGGAAAACCATCCCCACCTCGCGGCGGACTTCCTGGATATTACGAATATCATGAGATAGCTCAATGCCATCCATGATAATGCGACCTTCCTGATGTTCTTCCAAACGATTGAGACAACGAATGAAGGTAGATTTACCCGATCCTGAGGGACCGAGGATAACAATCACCTCGCCTGGTTTTACTCTGAGGTCAACTCCACGCAACGCCTCGAATTCACCAAACCATTTATGTACATTTTCTGCGATGATGATTTCATCAACAAAACTTTGAGAAGGACCTTCAAATTCCATGATTATATTTCTCCTTTAGTTCAGATGCCCACAAAAATAAGCTTCTAAGCTATTTTATTTACAAATTATCGACAAGTTATCGGTCACCGAGACCTAATTGCACCTCTAACTTACGGCTATAAGATGACATCAAAAAGCTGCCCGTAAAGTAGATAATTGCCATGAAGACATATAACTCTAAACGTAGCCCCAGCCAAGCTGGATTTGACACAATCGATCTGTTGATGCCTAAGAAGTCGAACAAGCCCACAATTGACACTAGCGAAGATGATTTGAACGCGCCGATGAACTGTCCAACGATGGCGGGGATAACGATTCGCAACGCCTGGGGAAGAATGATGAATCTCATTTTCTGGGAGCCATTGAACCCCAGCGCATCAGATGCTTCGTATTGGCCTTTAGGAATAGCTTGTAAACCACCACGAATTGCCTCTGCCATATAGGCTGAGGAAAAGAGGGTATAGCCTACAATAACGAGCCAAGGCTTGGGGATACTGACCCCCTCTCCAGAGAAGAAGGGTGCCATCACAATACCCATGAAGAGAAGAGTGATCAGCGGAACACTGCGAATTAGCTCAATAAAGGTTGTACCAACACCAGCAACTATATTTCCGTTGAAGACTCGATGGATCATATAGGCGATCGCCAGAATTATTACAGGCCAAAAAGACATAATCTGCTCTACTAAATTCCGAGAGGTTGCCAATAGTTCTGGTGTCGTTGTAAAACCCCAAAGTGTAGCAGCAACAGCAACAGGCCAAATGAGCCATGCCGGAACACCAAAAACTTCACTACGTCGTGCCAACGCCAGAATCATCCCAAGCGGAAATGCCAGCACAATCACTGAACTAGCGATGATCAAAGTCAGCAACAGCCCGCCCCATTTGTCTGGATCAATGGGGGGAAATTGTCCACTATTACCGATGAACCACCATATTGTATACAGTAAAGGCCAGGCAACAACGGTCCCAATAATGCTACCCCAGCTAAAAGGAATTACTTTTTGTGACCATAGTAAAGCGTATATTGCCCCTAGAACAGCAACACCCGTTATGGTGCCAGTCACATTGTAGGCTCCCTCAGAGATACCGGCCAAGAGAATATAGAGAACAACCGGAGAGAGTAACCAAAAACCATTCAACACCATGCGAGCTACGCGGAGCTTCTCTTTCAATGCGGGTCTGCTGGTAATGTAGGTAAACAACCACATTATAAGAATAAATCCCAATCCCAGCCACACTCGCCATGAGTGTATTGGTTCAAGCCAACCTGTCATGAGAAGTTTTCGAGCACCCCACAACACGCCCCAGGTAGCACCATTTGCTGAGCGAAATTCAGGAGCTGTTTCAGCAGGGTTAAAATTGGCGTTTACATAACTCCACTGCCATATGCCATTGACGGCAGAAACAAGCACCAAAACAACGAACAAGGTCAGCAAGCTATTAGCGAAGGATGTAAGTAAATTCTGTTTGAGCCATCGGCTAACGGCAGTAGGCTTATGGAATATCTCGCTAACTATAATTGAGACAATGCCCAAAATCCAAAGAGCTACGACAACGGCTGTTACTATTGGTAATTCTTCATATTTCCCATAAACATAGGAGCCTGTGATAATCGCCAATAAGAGCACAGTAACTGTTTGCATCCAGGAACCGGTGAGATTATCCTGTAAAAACAATTGCCAGTTAAATCCTCTGCCAATCGCTTTTGGGGTAGTGAGTTCTTCATTTGTTGTCATCTTTACCTCTCCACCAATTTAATCTTCTCGTTATACCAGTTCAACAAAACGGAGAAAGCCAAACTAATCAGCATATACACTAACATAATAAGCACAAATAATTGTAGTACACGCCCAGATTGGTTCATCGTTGTATATGAAACGGCATACATATCCGGGAAGCCAATAGCAATACCAAGACTGGTATCCTTTGCCAAGCTAAGTGCTACTCCAATACCAGGCGGAATAATCACTCGCAATGCCTGAGGCAAAACAATCAATTGTAAACGCTGCCCTTCTGTTAAACCCAATGCTCGTGCAGCTTCATTTTGCCCTTTCGAAATGGCCAAAATACCCGCACGCACAATTTCTGCCAAATTGCTGCCATAAAAAAGAACCAGCGCTAGCAATAAAGCAGTAAATTCAGGTCGCATTCTCGAACCACCGACCAAATTAAGACCTTCACGCTTTGGGAGACTCCACACCACAGGCACTTCTTTGACAGAAAGGATCAGGTGACTGCTTGGACTTTCTAAGGTAGAACGTTCAGCCGCCAAAATAGTTTTTGAAGCTACGAACATTTCACATTTTTCGCTTGCATAACTATCGGTAGCTTTGTCAGGACGCTCATAGCGACGAATTTGATATGGGACGTTCAATTTGCTTAATTGTCGAGTTAAATTCGTTTCAGAGGCAGACTCTTCAATAGCACAAATCTGAAAAGCTGCATCTTCTACTTCTTCCTCTGGCATTCTCGCTAAATCATCCAAATGATTTGCACCAGTACGTTGTAGCATTATTTTTTCCAGATCTCCCAATTCACGGACTCTGCTAGCTTTAGTTACTAACAGACCTTGAGAATCTGACACAGCACTTGATACATACCAACCCAAGCCAGCAATTAGAAAGAAAGCAATGAGACCTGTTTGTAGCCGGTTACTTGCCTGACCGGTACGCTCTTCACGGCGCCCTAACATAACCCAGGTAACCTGGAATTGAATGGCTGCCAACACGAGGAACGCTATCCAAATAGACGCTGAAGATGTAAACTCTAATGAAGGGAGATTCAAACCACGCCTGGAGATAAACATAGGCAGCCCTAAAGGCTGCAAAGCATCATTCAGTTCAGGTGCAGTCAAAATAACACCAAAATAAATGAAGAAAATCTGAATCAGCAAGGGAGTGTTGCGCATCAGTTCCACATACCATAATGCGATCTTACTGATCAGCCAGTTATTTGATAAGCGCGCAATACCCATTACCGTACCAAGAAGCGTTGTGAGTATCACACCAAAAATTGCGACTTTAAGCGTATTAAGAACACCAACTTGAAAAGATTTCCAGTAGGGATCTGTATTGGTGTGGTCAATCATGGTATCCGCAATATCAAAGCCGGATTCACTTTCCATAAAATCGTAAGCACAACGGTAGCTAAAATTACCGTCTCGACAGATGAATTGCGATTCACCAAGTCGTTGTGCGTTATCTGCAAAGTTACTACCAATGGTTCGAACACCAAGCACGACCAGAACAATGAAAACCATTTGCCCCAATACGCCTAAAACGCGCACGTCAAAAATATATCCCAAAAGCCTACGCCAAAGGGGCATAGCCTGGGGCTCTGGTGACGGTGCAGCGGGTGTTTGCGTCATGCGCTTTCTCCTTTCAATCAATCATTAGGTGGAAATTTCACCGTTAATATAAATTGCCTGCCACTTTTAAAAGTGGCAGGCAATTTTCTTTAACTTATTGGCTTAGCGGAAGGGGGGTGAGTAAAGCAGACCACCATCTGTCCACTGTGAGTTCAAACCACGGGGAACATTGTAGGGAGTGTCGGGACCAAGGTTGCGGTTGTAGATTTCTTCGTAGTTACCAACTTGTTTGATAACCTGATAGCAGAAATCATTATCAATGCTCATAGCCTGACCCAAGTCGCCTTCAACACCGAGGGTATTGAGAACTACAGGATCGTCGCTGCCGAGCATTTCGTCAACGTTCTCGGAAGTGATGCCGAGTTCTTCAGCCTGGAAGGTACAATTGACAGACCATTTTACAATGTCGAACCAATTGTCGTCGCCATGGCGAACCAAGGGTCCGAGGGGCTCTTTGGACATGGTTTCTTCCAAAATGACGTGGTCGGCGGGGACAGCCAAGAGTTGACCATTGGAGATCAAAGCAGATTTGTCAGTTGTCCAGCCGTCACAACGACCTTCGTCGTATGCCAAGCGGACATCGTTACTTTCTGCGAATACAACGGGTTCGTACTCAATACCACGGCTGCGGAATACATCAGCAAGGTTCTTTTCAGTGGTGGTACCAGCATTTACACAAACGGTGCCGCCATCGAGGTCTTCGAGGGTGGTGATGCCAGAATCGCGGCGGACCAACATGCCCTGACCATCATAGAAGGTGGTGGGAACAAAGTTGAAGCCCAAGGAAGTATCACGGCTAACGGTCCAGGTTGTGTTACGGCTGAGAACATCAATTTCACCACTCTGGAGAATGGGGAAGCGTTCGCTAGCATTGCTGGCGCGGAATTCAACCATCTCTGCTCCACCATCGCCAAAGACGGCGGCGGCAACAACACGACAATAGTCAGCGTCAAAACCAGACATGGAACCATCGTCTTCAACAAAACTGAATGCCAAGAGAGCGCCAGAGACGCCACAATTCAAAACACCAAGGTCTTGAACTTTGCTCAAGGTGTCAGCGCCTTCGGCGGGGGCGGGACCTTCAGTTGCAGCAGGTGCTTCAGCGGCAGCTTCAGTTGCAGCAGGCTCTTCTACTACTTCTTCTGCGGGTTCTTCAACAGCTGCTTCAGCGGGTGCTTCTGCAGGTGCGGCTCCGCCACATGCGGCAAGGACCATGCTCAAAACGATCAACAGAGCAAATACGGGGAATAACTTACGGGACATTTCTTACTCCTCTTTTTAAATTTTGCACAAAAGAACACAATAGCTATCGAGCTAAGGGTACTCCCACAAGGCTAAATTGTTTTATCCAGCAAGGGAAATTTGTGCACGGGTACTGCATTATAGGCGATTGATTTCAATTGTTCAAGGAAAGCACAGGCCAAGGGGTGTAAAATTTACATAAAAATTATTTATCTTTATCCTTTTCATCATACTTTACGCAAAATATACGAAAGTGTTTTATCTAAAACACTTTCGTATATTTTGTATATAAAAAACGAATGTGCAAAATCAACCAAACTATAAAAAAGGCAGGAAGAAGATGCTCAAAGTATTTTTTCCACTCACCCTCACATAAATCTTGCAAAAAAAATAAAGCAAGAGTATAACCAAGAATATATCAAATCATTTTAGAACAGGAAAAAACAATGAAAATCCTATTGCTCGGCGTCGGATTACAAGGCAAAGCTGCTCTTCACGATCTTGCCAACAGCCCGGAGGTTACACAGATCATCGCGGCAGATGCCAATTTTGACGATCTGCAAACATACGTCAGAAGCCTGAACAGCGCCAAAATAACGCCCATCAAGCTTGACGTACGAGAGCGGGACGCTGTATCCGCACAGATGAATAAAGTGGATGCCGTTATCGTCCTCCTTCCACAGGAATTCCGGATGGATGTTCTGGCACTTGCCATCGAAAACGGGGTCCACTTTGTCGAAACATCCTACGCCCTACCATCATATACAGACTTGGGTCAACTTGCTGAGGCCAAAGGAATATCCATCCTGCCCGAATGTGGTCTCGACCCCGGCATAGACCTGGTACTCGCCGGACAAGCCATCCGTGAATTGGACGAGGTACACGAACTCCACGCCTATGGAACAGGTGTGCCAGAACCCGCCGCAGCGGATAACCCCATCAACTACAAAGTCTCGTGGACTTTTGCCGGAGTACTCAGTGCTTATCAACGCCCTGCAAAAATTTTGAAAAACGGCGAAGTGGTCAATCTCAGCCCCAGCCAGATGTTCTCACCTGAAAATATGCACAAAGTCACGCTCGACACACTCGGTGAGATGGAAGCCTACTATAATGGCGATGCGGTGAAATACCTTGATATTTTGAATATCGCCGAGACAACCCGCAGTACAGGACGTTATTCGTTACGCTGGCCCGGTCATGCTGCATTTTGGAAGAAGATGGTCGATTTGGGTTTTCTAAAAGAAGAAGCGATCCACGTAAATGGGCAGGAAGTTTCGCCCCGTCAGTTCGTGCATGATCTGGTTGAACCACAAATTCAATATGCTGATGATGAACGCGATGTAGCAGGCATTCGCATTGATGTGAGCGGACTAAAAAATGGTAAGCCCAAACGCATTCTGTACCAAATGATCGACCGCCGCGACCTGAAAACCGGCTTGCTCGCCATGCAACGCACTGTTGGCTACACTGCCAGCATAGGCGCACAAATGCTTCTGAACGGCGATATAAAAAAGCGAGGCTTGCTGACCCCCACAAGTAACATACCCGTTGAAAAATTCGTTTCAGAGTTAAAGAAGAGAAATATCATCATTACCCGCGAAGAAATGGATGCTTAAGCATGTCCATTTTCGATAAAAGTGTAGAAGCTATCCTTCAAGCGGCTGTTGCCCGCGGGGAGTTTGATAATCTGCCCAATGCAGGCGAACGCCTTGATTTGACCGAATATTTCAATACACCCGAAGAGTTCCGCGTGGCTGCGTCGATTTTGAAGAATGCCGGGATCAAGCCCCGCGAAGCAGATATGCTTCGCGAAATAGCAGAACTAAAGAAAAAGCTGGCATCATGCCAAGATAACACTAAGCAGGCCACAATACGGGAGCGCATCCAATATCTTCAAATCGGATTGAATTTGGCTTTGGAACGTATCCAGCAGCAACGAAGGAAATAATTCAATATTCTTATAGAAAAAAGCACTTCTTTTAAGCTATAATGAAATATCTAAAGGAGTAATATGATGGCAGAAAAAGCGAATTATCATAAGGCATTTGAAGATTGGATCCCTGATGAAGCACGCGAACATGCCCGCGCTGCACGAAAAGAAATGCGAGAGAGTATAAAATCTTTGCTCCCACCTGAGTTTGTTCAACATAGACGTAAAGCCCGCAAAGAAATGTTAATGGCTTGGCGCAGCATGATCGATACGGCAATTGAACGTACAGAAGAACGAGAAAAAGCAAAGAAATAAGATGCGAAGCAAAAGCCTCCATTCAAATGAACGGGGGACTCAATACGTCTAATTTCGTTTGAACTGGAAATTTTAATATAATTAAAAACTGCCCTTGTTATGCAAAGGCAGTTTTTTATCTAACGATGGCGTAAGTTGCCCGCCGATTTACGAAACGCAACGCAATTTTACCTTGAAGAATTTGAGCAAATTACAAGAGCCGAAGACGGGGCAGTTTAACGCGGGGTTGTGCTGCTGAAATTACGGACGCTCTAATGACCATTGAGCATCGCAGACTACATCATTTTCATATTCTCGAAATGATGCATACAATATCGCGGTTGAAGTATCAAAAGCTATTGGGACTTCATATAATTCCCATCCTTGACAAGATACATCTGGAAATAATTTTCCACCAGATTGCCAACATGCATTACCAAATGCTTCATCGTTGTATGTACAATCGCCTGTTGATCCCAAACCAGCTTGATAATCATCAAGAAGAAAATCTATGTATGGAAATGATATGACTTCATCAGAAAAATTGATGGCTCTAATTTCAACTATAACGAATTTTGCTCCCTCTGCGGGTTGTCCTAACCCATTTGGGCAAGTTTCTGAAACCCGATAACTTTCAATAGATAATCCAAGATCATCACATTGTTTTATATGACCTGCAACCGGCTCTGATGTAGGCTCAAGAAAAATATCAGGAGAAGTTGGTGTCGAATAATTCGGTGACTCTATTAGTGAGACTAGATAAGCTACTCCGCCAAACGAAGCAGTAAAGAAAATACAAGCCGCGCACAATCCCGCTGCGAGTAATCCCAAAAAAATTCCCAAAGCTATTTTAAATGAGTCTTTCATACAAAAAACACCTGTGTAATCTTAAGTGGCACAACCATGCTTGTAAGAAACATTCTTTATAAACATCCAATTTCAGTAGTTCACGATTTCGGGTAAAATATTGGTCGGAATAGACATAACGACACCATACAAGAATTCAATAGTACGGCGCAGAAAATAAGCAAACCGCTTGAGACGAAAACGGTCAGTATCAAC
>Ga0233430_1001544_pt1 | contig 31458 bp, 33 predicted proteins | sample SI_118_April2016_2_FD_179883 | JGI IMG/M metagenome (GOLD analysis project Ga0233430, IMG submission 179883) | Seawater microbial communities from Saanich Inlet, British Columbia, Canada - SI_118_April2016_150_MG | ecosystem: Environmental > Aquatic > Marine > Inlet | place: Canada: British... | reverse complement strand
CGATGGTAATCGGATTTGCATTGGCTTTGCAAGCAGTTTCTTTAAAGCATTCGGAGGAAAACTGTTCGATATTCAAGAAAATGTGCTTTGTTAGACCGTCTTTCCCTTCATTTCGCGCCAGCGACTATTTAGATCTCGGGCCGGGCGAGTGCAAGCAGTCAGCAGCAACCTACACCAATGGTCTGACGTCTGCTAAAACCAGTAAAAAAGACGGGCTACTTTACAAGGCCTCGATTCTCAATAAAACAACAGGTGGGAAAACGTGTAAATACACCTTCGTAGCGCCATGGAGCGCTGTGCATCCCATTACTCAATTCACGTGTGCCGGTTTCTCAGCCGATGCTTGGGTTTCTATCTTTGTTACAGGAGGAGGCGGAGGTTATTTAAACTGCGATTTTTAGCAATTTTGATCTAAGTCGTCATCACGTTGGTGAATGTTATACTTGCCTCGTTCCGCGTTGTTGACAACGAATGACCATACAGTAAACTGACCGTTTCAACCACAAGGCTCGCGCTATGCCATCCCACGCCATCAATCCAGAACAGCTAGCCCAGGCCGGCCTCGAAATCCAAGGCGATTTGCCCCTATCTGCATTTACCTTCGACCACGCCTTTGAGTCAGGAGCCATCATCCATTACACCTTAAAAGGCGGTTTTGACGAGCATCAAAATGTTCTTTTTTTATGCGGAACTATACGGGCCAACCTCCAGGGTACCTGCCAGCGGTGCATGAAATCTTGTGACGTTAAGGTGGATAATACCTTTTTACTGGGCATCGTGCATGATGAGGTGTCGATGAAGCAGCTTCCTTCGGAGTATGAACCGTTACTAATAAAGAATAAAGAGGTGGAATTAGCTTCCATCATTGGCGAAGAATTGATACTATGCACCCCAATTGTAATGACACATGCGCTTAATGAGTGCTCAGTGCAGCAAGAAGCATGGCAATATGGCGATACTTCAACGAAGGGCGCTCTCGCAGATCGAGAACATCCTTTTGCGAAATTGGCCGGATTGAAACAGAAAAAAACAGGAGCTAACTAATGGCAGTACAAAAGAATCGTAAAACCCCTTCAAAACGCGGCATGCGTCGTTCGCATGATAGCTTAAGCTCAGCGACACTCTCTGTCGACCCAACTACAGGCGAAAAGCACCGACGTCACCACGTCTCAGCTGATGGCTATTATCGTGGTCGTCAAGTCATTGAACCGAAAAATGTCGTTGTTGATGACGAGAACGAAGAGTAGTAAGCTTTGACCCAAGCCGACTTGTCTCCAAACGCATCCCCCGTCAACCCTGATCAACAGGTCACGATTGCGCTAGATGCGATGGGTGGGGACAAAGGCGCGGATCTTGTGGTGCCGGCGGCGATTGCGGCGTTGGCAAAGTTTAAGCAATTGCACATCGTTTTAGTGGGGCAGGAAGACGTTTTAACGAAAAAACTTCAGCGTCGAAAAGCCCTTAATCATCCCAGGCTTACGCTCAAACACGCCTCTGAAGTAGTTGAAATGAACGAGGCGCCATCTCAGGCACTGCGTTACAAAAAAGACTCCTCCATGCGCGTAGCGATCAATCAAGTGAAGGAAGGTCATGCGCAAGCTTGTGTGAGCGCGGGCAATACGGGCGCCTTGATGGCGACGGCACGGTTTGTGCTAAAAACCTTGCCTGGCATCGACCGTCCTGCCATTATCGGCATGATCCCTAGTCAGAAAAGTTCCGGTTATATCAGGCTGTTAGATCTTGGCGCTAACGTGGATTCCTCGTCAAAGCAGCTATTTCAATTTGCGGTAATGGGCTCTTTGCTGGCGGAAGAAGTTGATAATATTGTGTCTCCTCGTGTTGCTTTGCTGAATGTTGGCGAAGAAGAGATGAAGGGCAACGAGCAGGTCAAAGAAACCAATAAATTGCTCAACGATACTCCGGGTCTGAACTATGTGGGGTATGTTGAAGGGAATGATATCTTTAATGACAAAGCCGATGTGGTTGTTTGCGATGGCTTTGTGGGTAATGTCGCATTAAAAACAAGCGAAGGCTTAGCTCGCTTTGTAAGAACAATGATTTTTCAAGCATTTAGAAGAAATATCTTCACTAGAATCGCAGCATTGGCGGCCTCGCCTGTCTTGTTGGCGTTGAGAAGAAGCTTGAACCCCGCGCGCCATAATGGTGCGAGTTTTATCGGCCTTCAGGGCATTGTGGTTAAAAGCCATGGCGGCACTTCCGTCATTGGTCTGGTGAAAGCCATTGAGCGCGCTATGCTTGAAGTCGAACACAATGTTCCAGAAAAAATCAGCCAAAAAGTCGAAGCGCTCTTATCTGCGCAGAGCTCAATCTAATGAAATACGCACGCATCGCAGGCCTAGGCGCCTATCTTCCCGAAAAAATATTGACGAACCATGATCTGGAAAGCATGGTCGATACGTCAGATGAGTGGATCACAGAGCGTTCGGGCATCAAGCGCCGTCATATTGCGGCGGATAACGAAAATGTAGCGACGATGGCAGAAGTCGCCGCACGCGAAGCTTTGTCGGATGCGGGCATTGCGCCAGAAGATCTCGATTTAATTCTTGTGGGTACGTGTACCTCAGAACACTTTTTCCCCAGTACGGCTTGTGTGGTTCAAGCGGCGCTTAAAGCCGTGAATGCTGCTGCATTGGATATTTCCGCAGCGTGCACAGGGTTTGTCTATGGTCTGACGATTGCCGATCAATTTATACGCTCGGGCGCTGCAAAAAATGTCTTGGTCATTGGCAGTGAAGTGCTATCGCGCGTTTTGGATTGGACCGATCGCGGCACTTGTGTGCTCTTTGGCGATGGGGCGGGCGCTGCTGTAGTTTCAGCGTCGGATGAGCCCGGTATCATTGCGAGCAAAATAGGTTCGGATGGTACGCAGCAAGAGGTTTTAAAGTTGCCAACAGGTATTACCGGTGAGCCAAGCCTGGTTTCGATGCAAGGACGGGATGTTTTTAAATTGGCGGTCAAGCGGTTATCTGACTCAGTTAAAGCGCTGCTTGAAGAAACAAAAATGACAAAAGCGGACATTGATTGGTTTGTGCCTCATCAAGCAAACATCAGAATTATCAATATGATAGCGAAGCAAATTAAACTTAATCCAGACAAGGTCATCATCACCTTGGATGAACACGCCAACACCTCAACAGCCTCCATTCCTTTAGCTTTTCATCACGCCGTTAGACGTCAAAAAATCAAACGAGGCGATACGGTGTTGTTGGAAGCCTTCGGTGGCGGGATAACTTGGGGCGGTGTTTTACTTAAATACTAACGGATAACGTTATGAAAAAACTAGCTTTTGTGTTTCCAGGGCAGGGCTCGCAATCCGCGGGAATGATGCAGGATTTTGTTGAGCATTACCCGAGAGCGTCCAAGCTGTTGACGCTTGCCTCTGATACGCTCGGCTGTGATTTTAAAGCAATGATGCTGCACGGTTCTGCAGAAGAGCTCAATTTAACCACGAATACACAACCCGCCATGTTGATTGCCGATGTGATTGTTTGGTCCTATTGGTGCGATCATAGCGATGTAAGACCAACGATGGTCGCAGGGCACAGTCTCGGCGAATATGCAGCGTTGGTGGCGGCTGAAGCACTTTCTTTTGAAGCTGCATTAAAGCTTGTGGCAAGGCGTGCGCAACTAATGCAAGATGCCGCACCTGAAGGTGTCGGTGCGTTGGCTGCGATCATTGGTTTGTCGGCTGAGGCGGTCGAGGAAGTCTGTTTGCAAGCCTCGAATGAGACCGAAGTTGTCACGCCAGCTAACTTTAATTCTCCGGGCCAGATAGTGATCTCCGGTCACGCAGCCGTGGTTGCGCGCGCAATGAGCCTTGCAAAAATAGCAGGTGCGAAGCTGGCAAAAAAACTGCCTGTAAGCGTGCCGTCACACAGCGCTTTAATGAAGCCAGCAGCGGTATTGTTTGAGCAAGATGTGGAGAACGTCGAATTAAAAATGCCTGTCATCCCATTGATTAATAACGTTGATGTTGCCGTTGAAACGAATGTACAAGCCATCAAGTCAGCGCTGGTACGCCAGCTTTATTCACCGGTTCGGTGGGTTGAGACCATTGAGGCTATGGTTAAAGCGGGTGTCGAGGTGATTGATGAATGTGGTTCAGGTAAAGTATTAACCGGTATGAACAAACGAATCGACCGGTCGGTAGTCTACCGTCCCATGGGTTCAGTAGAGGCGATTCAAGCCATCATAAAGGAGAGCTAAGAGATGTCATTGCAAGGAAAAACAGCATTAGTGACGGGCGCAAGTCGAGGTATTGGTAAAGCCATTGCGCTGGCGTTAGCAGAACATGGCGCTTATGTGTTCGGCACAGCAACCACAGAAGAGGGCGCAGATTTTATTACGGCTTATTTAAAAGAAGCCGGGCTCTCAGGTAAAGGTTTAATGTTAAATATCAATGAGAAAGAAGGCATAAGTCGCGTTGTTTCGGAGATTAAATCCAGCATCGGCACTGTTGATATTCTTGTGAATAATGCAGCGATCACGAAAGATAACCTGTTCATCCGCATGAAAGACGATGAATGGAATGATGTGATCAATACTAATTTAAACGGCGTCTATCATTTATGCAAAGCTTGTATTCGAGACATGATGAAAAAACGCTGGGGACGCATCATCAATGTTTCCTCTATCGTCGCAATATCAGGCAATATGGGGCAGCCTAACTACGTTGCCGCCAAAGCCGGTGTTCTAGGTTTGACCAAATCGATTGCATTAGAGGTCGCATCCCGGTATATTACCGTGAACGCAGTGGCACCAGGCTTTATTGACACCGATATGACAAGAAAGCTTGATGAACAACATCAAGAAGCGATTCTGCGTAACATCGCCATGAAGCGTCCCGGCGAACCTGAAGAAGTGGCGTCGTGTGTTGCCTTTTTAGCGAGCCCGTCGGCGAGTTATATTACGGGACAGACGATTCATATTAATGGTGGGATGTTGATGCCTTGATGCACAGCTAATTTTAATTAAGTTAATAAACGAGAGGATGATATTATGCCCGGCCCAAACTCAAACCCAAACTCAAGCTCAAGCCAACAATTTTTTCCTACGCCGAAAAGCAGAATGATACAGCGCAGCGTAGTGGCGGGGGCTACTGTTGCTGCAGGGCTTGTCCCTTATTTGTTTAGCTCCAATCGAAGCTATAATGCCCTGTGGTTTTCAGTGTGTGCCATAACTTCCGTAGGTTACTTTTGTATGGATACAGCTCGCGAAGCATGTCGAGCGACGCGAACGGCTTCCTCTCCTTCGGTATAGTTTTTGGAATACTTTAATAGAGTTAGCTTAGTTTCAAAGAAAAACAAGGAAATAGCCTGATGAAGACTTCGAGTAAATTAGCATTAATAACGGCAGGTATTTTAACGCTATCGATTCGATTGGCTTATGCTGTACCCGCCACCCCCCAGGCAGCGCCCAACAACTTTTACATTTCAGCAGGCCTTGCTTATCCTTTTGTGAACGGCAGCGATACAAAGGGTAATATTGCAACCATAGATAAATCAGCAATAACTAACGATGATGTTCGCGACGCTAATGTTAATTATGTCTCACTGTTATCACCTGAAATCACGCTGGGTTGGCGAATTAATACCATGTTTAACGTGGCTTTGTTGTATGCTCAAGTTTATACAAAAATCCAACCAGACGCCGCGATTTATTCAACCGGCACGGAAGCGGGGCAGAAAACTTCCTTTAAATCCGACTTAAAAGCAGACCGCTTTATGTTGAAAGGTAATATCGATTGGCATCACGCCTTTCGCCTTGGTCATGTGTTTGTTTCACCTTATTTTGGGCTCGGAATAGGCCTCTCGCATCTTGCCATGGTCAATTCCTCGGTGATCTATGCGGTGGTAGATGGCAGTTTAAGCAATCGAAATGTATGGCGCTTTGCGTATAGCGCTGAAGTTGGCTTAGTTGGCGCGCTATCACGTCGTGTGAATTTGATATTGGGATTTCGTTATTTAAACTTAGGTACGTATAAGTCTTCCACGCATTTGATTGATCTTACGACACCGATTAAAAAAGCGGTGAGCGCGACGATTTATGCTTATGAGCCTTTTGTTAGTGTTGCTTATAAGTTTTAATTGGATTCTTTTCTGAAAGTGCCGGTAAGACGCTAATGCAAGCTGTAGTATAATGATGTCATGCCGCGGCTTCAAAACGCGGCATCCAGGAGACGCCGCGTTTTGAAGCCGTAACACTGTTACCGATGCTTGTGTTGGCTGTGCGAAGAGTGGAAAGCGTCACGTAGCTTCTTGCTTATCTGTTGAAAAAACGATCCTTTCCTTTTGGGTATGTAGTCGTTATTAGGATAATAAACCAGACTACCTGCGGAGCTGGAGCGGCGGCGAAGCTGTTTTTTGTCGGTATTTAATTTGCTCGTAGATTGCGCGCGAGGGCGACTGTCTTCGGGGAAAAAGACCAAGCCTCGAGCTCGTCGGTTTTGTGGTTTGGTGGAGATATTTCTTTTTTTCGAAGTAGAGTGCTTGTTCGGGCTTGGAGGGGCGGAGTGTGTCTGAAGCGATAACAGTTCAGATGGATTTTTTCCCAGGCAAAGAGTAGTGTATTGTATGGCAGCCTCTTGCAAGAAGCCGTTAAGTTTACCCTCGCTAGTTTCGGGGTCGGCAAACTTTTTGGGGCAGTGAGTTCCTAGGTAAATTATGCAACAAGCAACTGTTGTTAGGTGTTGATTCGAAAGTATTTGTCCGATGAAAAGGAAATTGTTTTCTGCCTCGTTCGATGTCAGAATCGATTTCGGGATAAGTTTTGTTAAAGTTGCGATTTTTTGCTTTGGGTTTCGAACGCTTTTTCTTAGTACCGGAGAGGTGAGCCCCTTGCTTTTTGTTGCCAAGTCTGCGCAAATCGCGTTGATTGCAGAAATGATGTCTTCAGGGGTGGTGTTAATTGAGGTTGAGTTGCTTGCGATGCTTGAGGTTTGTAAGGCATCCTCTGGGTTCGTTGTTGCTTGATCAGCCATTGCCAGTTCTCCATATTTTTATATTGTTGTAAGGCGGCTTTTGCTACAAAGCCCCCGGCTTTATCCACGGATACCCAAGATGCAAGCTTCTGATTGTCTGTTTTTATCTGTAAAAAACGGCCTATCATTCTTCTCACACTTAAATCGCCGTAAGCAAAATTTTGTTTGCTTAATTTCAGTCTACAGAAAAACAAGGCGGATCCAAGTGTTTTTTTCAAAAAACCGTTGACTTCCGTTGTTATGGTGATATAGTTGCGTATATCACCAAAAAAGAGGAAAGTGTTATGTTAAAAAAAGTGTTTATAATCATATTGATAGTGGCGGCCTTGCTGATGGTTCTCAGTCTTTTCGCGCCCAAGAAGAAAACAGTGCGCTTCGATAGTATTGAGCAACACGCTCAATCAACGTCGCTTCAAGCCGGCAAAGTTGCGAGCGACCAAAGAAAGCTGGCGGTGTTTAATCAAATCGAAGCAGAAGATAACGTTCGTCTGCACATGAACGTTGGTGCACCGGAGGCATCTGTTCGTATTCAGGCGGCTAAACGATTATTGCCTTTTGTTAAGTTGGTTGTTGCTAACAAGCAATTAAAAATATCAATAAGCGATCATCCGGCATGGCATATTGACACCCCGGTTCAGATTTTCATTGACGTGCCCCAATTAGAGGTTATTAAGCTTGAGGATGTTGTACAAGCCAATGTTCGCCATCTTTCTTCAAAATCACTGCTGGTTATGATTGAAGACGCAGCAAAATTAAAGTTGCAAGGTTCAGCGCAGCAAGTGAATGCGCGCGTAGAGGACACATCATCTTTATTAGCCAGTCATTTAAAAACACAAACAAGTAGCATTGTCATCGAAGACAGTGGGCGGGCAAATATTCAAGTGCACAAGGCGCTTATCGTCTCAGCGACAGACAGCGCCCAATTAAACGTTACCGGGCGTGTTCAATCGGCACAAATTACAGCGAATGACAGTGCGCACATCAACGCACCTTTGCTTGATGCGCAACGTGTTGATGCAACAGCGGGGGATGCAGCTAAAGTCGTGCTGGGCAAAGTGCAACACTTAACGGCAGTGCGTCGCGATGGTGCTGTGATTACTGCGTCGAATCACAAGGACACCAATGAATGAAATGGACTGACGGGCAAGCGATTTACCTTCAGCTGAAAGAAAAAATCATTTCAGGGATACTTGACGGTGTTTTCAAAGAAGGGACAAGCATTCCATCTGTTCGCAAAGTATCAGAGGATTATCAAATCAACCATTTGACCGTCGCCAAAGCGTATCAATTATTGGTTGATGAAGGTGTATTGGAAAAACGAAGAGGTGTTGGCATGTTTGTCAATGTGGGCGCCAAAAAAGTGTTGAAAGCACGTGAAAGAAAGCGGTTTCTTCAAGAGGAGTGGCCGGTGATTAAAGAAAAAATGCAACGATTGGGACTTAATTGGGAGGACTTACCGAATGAATGAAATAATTATTAAAGCGAAAGACGTTAGCAAAAGCTATGGCAACGTTAAAGCGCTAGACAACGTTAATTTTACGGTGCAGCGCGGACAAATTCTTGGGCTGCTTGGGCCCAATGGTGCCGGGAAAACTACGCTTTTAGAGGCGATTTTAGGCTTGACAACGTATCATGGTCAGCTCTCTGTTTTTGACTTAGATCCGAAAAAAAACCGCACCAAGTTAATGGAGCGTATGTGCTTTATTGCCGATGTTGCGATCTTGCCCGAGTGGCTCGAAGTATCCAAAGCGTTGGATTTTGTTGAAGGCGTTCATCCTAAGTTTGATCGTGAGAAAGCGTTAGAGTTTTTAAAGACAACAGAAATCCCTTTAAACAAGACGATTGGTACCTTATCAAAAGGTATGATCGTTCAATTGCATTTGGCGCTTGTCATGGCCATTGATGTCGATATTCTGGTGCTCGATGAACCCACGCTTGGTTTGGATATTATTTACAGAAAAAGCTTTTATCAAGCGTTGTTGAATGATTATTACGATGAACAAAGAACCATTATTGTCACCACCCATCAAATCGAAGAAATTGAAGGACTGCTTACTGATTTAATCATGATGAATCACGGAAAAGTGATATTGCATGATTCGATGGAAAATCTTATGAAAACGTTTTTGATGGTCACCGTTCGGTCGGATCAAGCGGATGAGGTGAGGGCGCTTAAGCCTTTATTGGAAACACGGCGATTGAATGAAATACAGTTTTTATTTCAAGGTCAGAGTGCTGAAGCATTAGAAAAATACGGCAAGATAAGTATGCCCAGTGTGAGCGACATCTTTCTTGCTAAAGTAAAAGGGGATGCATAATGAAGACAATAATAACGCTAATAAAGCGAGAATTATGGGAGCACCGGGCAAGTTTTTTTAATATTCCTTTTCTTGTTGGTACGCTGTTTAGCTTAATTGGTCTGTGCTCACTTATTTTGATGATGTTGAATGTTAACCTTTCAATGTCGCTTTATCATGTTTTTAACAGCGATAACTTGAGCGATTTTGTTCATCTCTGCTTTTATGTGACGGGTATTCCTTTTGTAGTTGTTCTGTGGTTGATCGTGGGTAATTATTTTCTATCCTGTTTGTATGATGATAGAAAAGATCGAAGCATCTTGTTTTGGCATTCCATGCCGATTTCACACACACAAGAAATTACAGCTAAATTAATTACAGGCATTATTATCGCGCCGCTTTATACGTTCTTTGCGATGTTACTAACGCAATTGGTGCTATTATCCTTGGCGATGCTGACCTTGCTTTACCTGGGTGCTGGATTCTGGCTGGCGCTTTGGCATCCTATTCCTATTTTTATGATATGGTTCACTCAAGTCATTACGCTGATTGTACAAATGTTTTGGCTATTGCCTATTTTTACCTGGTTTATGCTGTGTTCCGCTTATGCTAAAAAAGCACCGTTCTTACGTGCATTAGTGCCGGTGGTGGTTGCTCTTGTCTTGGAGTTGTTTTTCTTGCCACACCAATGGCTATGGAGCTTCATAACAACGCATATTTTTATGGGCATTAACCTATGGCAGATCGGCGCAAGCGACATCATGCTGCCGTTTCATCACGCGGCATTGTCGGGCTACAATACAATGTTTTTTGGCCTTATCGTTAGTTTTATCTTTATCGTCCTTGCGACGTATGTTCGAAATAGGAGAAATATATGAAATCGAAACAATTACTTTTAACCGGGATCCTCGCCGTTTCAATGGCGAGTGCGTCACTGGCCAGTGTTTGTCGTCTCATTGTGCCTGTGCCACAAGTGGGTTCAACCTATAATGGCCCGACGATTTGTCATGAAGGTACATTGTCAGATGTTCACGTTAATGGCCCCGTTCATATGAGGGGTACAACGATTACTGATTTATTGTCGGTGAATGGTCCTGCTATGGTGGAGTCGGCGAAAATTGCTGATGTGAAAATCAACGGTCCTCTTATGATGCTGGATAGCACGCTAACAGGGAAGCAGGTGAAAATTAACGGGCCTTTGATGGCGAAAAAAAGCATGATTAAAGGCGATATTAATATCGCCACGAAACACATAAAGCTTGATCAAACCTCGGCGAAGAATATTGTCGTGCGCGCGGGTCACCGTCGCAAAAGTACGATTGTGGATCTTGAAAATCATTCGGTCGTTTCTGGTGATATTATATTTAAAGGCAAGGCAGGGGTGGTTGTTCTTAAAACGGGTTCTGTGGTTAAAGGGCAGGTGATCAATGGCCGTGTTAAAAAGTAGAATTTGGATGCCGCGGTCAAGTCGCGGCATGACATTGTTTGCTTATGGCGTACCGCTTGTTGCGCCGCCTTTATATGTTTTGAAAAGCGTTTCTATTTCTTGTTGTACAATGCGCTTGAATTCAATGGGTTGAAAAACATTGAGTGTTCGATCCATGCTGCCGCCGGTGCCTTTGATGGACACAATGCCAAAATTAAAAAGCCGCCCCAGCATTCCTTGATGTACGTCTACGGCTTCAATTTTTTCTAAAAAGATTTCATGGGATGTTCGCAAGACTAAACCATGTTTAATTAATACCCTCATGTTAGTTACGTCATATTCGGAAGCGACGTAGGTAATCAATGCCGAAATAATAAAGTAAAGTGCGACGATGATAACCGCAGCGCCAATCAGTTTGTAGAAAGGCAAGTGCAGCACCATGATGCCGACTAAAGGAACCCTGGCGCCAAAATGAAAAACAAGGAAGGCAAGGACGAGAAGCACGACGCTTGTTGAGAAAATAATCCAATGCGGCTTGGTGATAAATACAACGTGTTCATCTTTGAGCATGGTGTGTTCTAAATATGACATAATTTGCCCCCCGGTCTTCATGGCTGTTCATCCATGCTATCACATCTTTAGAGGAAATCTACGTTTCAAAAGCCATTATTTTTTGACCACCTCAGTGGGTGATGGGTATAAGAAAGCGATCAATTGACATTTTTTAATTCTGTTGCATTCCAATGATGAGGCGGCCTTTTTCTTTAAAAGCGGCCTATAATATTTATTTTGCTTGTCTTTTCTGCTTTTACCGGTATCATTTTTCAGCGCGGCTTTTTTGTTGAAAACCCTTAAGCTAAATAAATAGTAAATAATAGATTGGGAGGGCTAGCATGTACTTATTGCAAAAGCTTTATGTTTTCGTGCTTGAAGATAACGATGATACTTACCGTAGATACGTAGTAAAAACCCTTAATTATTGGCTTGCTAAACGATTTAAGCTTGCGTTTCATATCACCCGTGCATCCTCCTTTGAGGATGCAGAGCAAAAGATGCAAAGTTTTGCACAAGAGGTGAAAATTCCCGAAGCATCTGTTTTTTTTGTGCTTGACCATGATTTGGGCTCAAGTGAAACTGGACTTGATTTTTATCAAGAGGTAATACTGGGTACGTTTAAGGAACGATTCGGAAATTGTGTCGTTATTGCAACATCAGCCACACAAAAAAATAATTATGCCATGAAAGCTATAGGCGGTGATCGAGTGATAATCGGTGCTAAGGCTATCGGTAAAGCTGCGATATCAAAATGTTTGGAGGAGCTGAAGAGCAATGCTAGCAAGGTCGAGGTAGCTGAAAAGCAAGGATCAAACCTACATGGTTGCTCTTCTAGCACATGGCAGAAGTCGCCCTTGGTTTCAGAAGAGGTCAGCACTGAGCCCTCTGGCGACCCCAGGATACCCCTGATCTGTTTTGATCTGTGAGTATAGAATAAACGATCGATTTAAATTTTCTAATTCTATTGCAGCTACTTTTCCGCCATGCTATAACAGCAACATACTTGTTCAAGGTGAGCAAGTTTCATTGATCAAAAAGTAACATTTCAAGCGGGGTGGCATGGAAAATCTACGTATTGGCATTATCGGAAACATTGGTGTCGGTAAGTCTACTTTTGTACAAAATTTACAAACACCTGAGTTGAGCAAGATTTTACTGACCTGCTTTCCCGCGCTGGAAGGTGACGAAGAAGTGCTCTCGTTTAGAGAGGAATTTGACCCCGTTGTGCTCAAAGCTTTTTACAAGGATCCTACGACAACGGCTTTTATGGCGCAAGTTGAATTTTTGAATGGTCGATTACGCCGACAAGCGAGGATCTCGCAGGCACGCGGATTGGTGTTGGAAGATCGTACCATTTTCGAAGATTATCACGTTTTTGGTAAAGCACAGAAAGTGCTGGGGCATATGTCCGAGGAAGAATTTCGCGCCTACCAACGAAGCTACAATTTATTAACAGAGCACATTGATCAGCCGGATTTAGTGGTTTATTTAAGAGCCAGCACAGACGTTTTATTGGAGCGTATTAAGAAACGAGGTCGTGAAAGCGAGCGCGGTATTTCTCGTGATTACATTGAGCTGCTGAATAACTTGTATGAAAACTTTGTGCGCAAGCATATGCAGTGTCCTGTGCTGATCATTGAATCTGGCCGAGAATCACGCGTGATGGAAAATATGCCGAGCATCGCCCATCGTATTGTTGATAAAATTCGTGAATTAAATCTAAGAATTACTACGCCCGGCTTGCGCGATTGGGTCAAATTGCCAGAAACGGAAGCAGCGATTCATGCGGTAGAAGCAGAGCGACGTTTAGAGGATTACTTGAAAAACAATCCCTGTTTGTTAACGGTGGCAGGTAATGTGGGTTTAGGTAAATCAACGTTAACGACGCTTATGCACCGTAGTTTGCGTATTAATGCTTTATATGAGCGGCCAGAAAAGAACCCGCTGTTAAAGCAATTCTTAACGGACAAAAAGAAGTATTGTTACGAGTTGCAGCGACACTTTTTGCAATTGCGTGCTGAACAACGTCGCCAAGCCAAAAAAAGCGGCACCAGTTTTGTGAAGGATCGCACACTTGCCGAAGATATTTTGATCTTTTGTCAGCAATTTCACCAAGATGGTTTTTTAACCTCGGATGAGCTGGATTTGCTAAGCACGGAATTTTACCAAATGAACCTTGAACTTCCTTCTGCTGACTTGATGATCGTATTGCAAGGCAGCACAGATCAAGCGTGGCAGCGTATTCAACAACGTGCCCGACAAATAGAAATGGACGGCGGATGGTCATATCGCGAAATCAGCGCTTTAAATAAACTGTACCGCTCTTATCCTGAAGATGTGCGCAAGTGCGGTTACCATCAAAAACCGGTGTTAAAGATTAATACCCAACAGGTTGATTTAACCAACCGCGTTCATATGGGGTATTTGTTTGATAAGGTTTATGAGGCGTTGCAGTGATTTCTTTAGGCTTATCTTTTTATCTTTCTTGGGCTTGATGCTAGGCCGAGTCATCCCGTGGCTTGACCACGGGATCCAGGCGAGTTTCATCGTATCTCGCATCTTGAAGCATATGTGAGCATAGGTTCCAATCGATGAATTTAGGTTTAAATCCCCGACAAAACCCGCTACAATGCGGGCAGTTTCTTAAATACTCAACTACTATTGACCAAAAAGAGGACGATAATGAATTTACATGAATATCAAGCGAAGCAACTGTTAGCCGATTACGGCTTACCTGCGCCGCGTGGACAAGTGGCGTGGAATGTGGAAGAGGCGATCGCGGTAGCGGATCACCTTGGCTGCAAAGAATGGATCGTGAAGGCGCAAGTGCATGCCGGTGGCCGTGGTAAGGCTGGCGGTGTTAAATTTGTGAGCAGCAAAGAAGAGCTCGCTGATGTAGCGAAATCGTTGTTGGGCACGCGTTTAGTGACCTTCCAAACGGATGAGCGTGGCCAGCCTGTGAACCAAGTCTTCATTGCAGAGCCTGTGGACATTGAACGCGAGCTGTACCTTGGTGCGGTGGTTGATCGCGCGACACGTCGCATTGTTTTCATGGTCTCTACCGAAGGCGGTGTCGAGATTGAAGAAGTGGCTAAGAACACACCTGAAAAGATTCTACAAATTGAAGTGGATCCTATTGTTGGTGTGATGCCTTATCAAGCACGTGAGCTTGCTTTCAAGCTTGAGCTAGATGCGAAACAAGTCAAACAATTTACGAAGATCCTTATGGGCTTGGGTAAAATGTTTAAAGCAGAGGATCTTGCGCTGTTAGAAATCAATCCTTTAGTGGTTGATAAAGCCGGGGACTTGACTTGCTTGGATGCTAAAATCGTCATTGATGATAACGCGCTTTACCGTCATCCTAAATTACGTGACATGCGTGATTCTCAACAAGAAGATGCGCGTGAAAATCGTGCGCATGATTGGGAGCTTAACTACATTGCACTCGATGGCGATATCGGTTGCATGGTGAACGGCGCAGGCCTGGCCATGGCAACGATGGATATCATTAAACTGTGCGGCGGCAATCCGGCTAACTTTTTAGACGTTGGTGGTGGAGCAACGAAAGAACGCGTTACAGAAGCGTTTAAAATCATTTTATCCGATGACAGTGTGAAAGGCATCTTGGTGAATATTTTCGGCGGGATCGTACGTTGCGATATGATTGCTGAAGGTATCATCGGCGCGGTGAAAGAAGCGGATGTGAAAGTACCTGTCGTGGTTCGTCTTGAAGGTAATAATGCAGAATTAGGTTCTAGCAAATTAGCTGAAAGTGGTTTAAACATTACGCCTGCAAGCAGCTTGTCTGGTGCGGCGAAGCAAATCGTTGAATTGGTGGAGTAAGTTTATGAGTATTTTAATTAATAAAGACACAAAAGTCATTTGCCAAGGTTTTACCGGCAAGCAAGGTACCTTTCATTCTGAACAAGCCATTGAATACGGTACAAAAATGGTGGGCGGTGTTACACCGGGGAAGGGCGGTACAAAGCATTTAGACCTGCCTGTATTTAACACGGTAGCTGATGCAGTTAAAGCCACAGGTGCAACAGCGTCTGTGATTTATGTACCCGCACCGTTTTGCAAAGACTCTATTATCGAAGCCGCTGATGCGGGTATCGAGTTGATTATTTGTATTACCGAAGGTATTCCAACGCTGGATATGCTAGAGGTCAAATGCTACATTGAAAACAATACCAACGCGCGCCTCATTGGCCCTAACTGCCCGGGTGTAATCACACCAGGCGAATGCAAAATCGGCATCATGCCAGGTCACATTCATTTGCCAGGCAAAGTAGGTATCGTTTCACGTTCAGGTACACTAACCTATGAAGCTGTGAAACAAACCACGGATCTAGCATTAGGTCAAAGCACATGCGTAGGTATCGGTGGCGATCCTATCCCCGGCACCAACTTCGTCGACGTACTTCGCATGTTCCAAGATGACCCGCAAACAGAAGCGATCATCATGGTCGGTGAAATCGGCGGAACGGCTGAAGAAGAAGCCGCTGAGTTCATCAAAGAACATGTAACGAAACCTGTCGTTGCTTACATCGCGGGCGTTACAGCGCCGGAAGGTAAGCGCATGGGACATGCTGGTGCTATTATCTCCGGTGGTAAAGGAACCGCTGCTGAGAAATTTGCGGCATTAGAAGCTGCCGGTGTTCACACGGTGCAATCACCTGCGGATATGGGTGCGAAGTTGCAAGCAGTGTTAAGTAACGTAACGGCTTAATGTTTGAATGTTACCACCGCCTGTTCGGGCGGTGTTTTTTGTTCGGGTGATCGATAATCTTGATTTTCAACAGGCGCGTAAAGTATTAGAGATTAAGGGGTGGTGGGCGAGAAAGAATTGATAGAATTTTCAGTTGTTTCTTCACTATTTAACGAAACTTCGTCGTCCTTCTTTTTCTTACTTTGATTTAATGCGGAGAGGCCGCGAGATAATGGTGGTAAGTTAAAGATTAACGCTTTGTATTGAGAGAAATTACATTTTGCTTTGGATGGCGGTGTATCTTGCATATCTTGTAAATTCGCAAATGCCCCGCTCTTGTTTGGAATGATAATCTTAGGTAAGAATCTGGGTTTGCGTTGAAACGCTTTCGCACGATGCTTTTTTTTATGTTTTTTGAGTTGTCTTGAGGCTGGTGTGCCGTCTTTCGTTTTTGAAGGTTTTATAACGAGTGCTGGAAGCTTGAACATAACGAATCATCCTCAGTTTTTATTATGACCGATCGAACATTGTACATGCATTTTTGGTAAAACAATAAGTGTTTTCAAAGCTTTCGCAACCAATCCAAAAGAATAGCACGTCCATTCTGAGCCGACAGCGTTAACCAATCGATCGATAAATCCAATTTTTCTTCATCAGACAACGGCCAAGCCGCCTGGCTTTGCCGCAACTTATGAGAGAGCGTTTCTAAGCAGATCGCCGCACTGACGGAAATATTCAGGCTCTGTGTAAAACCCACCATGGGGATATACGCCATTTCATCGGCCAGTTGATGGGCGGTGTCTGATAGACCATGTTCTTCTGTCCCGAATAAGAGGGCAGTTTTTTGAGAGAGATCGATCTCATGGATCGGCTTGCTTCCCGGTTGAAGGGTGGTTGCAACAAGCTTGTAGCCCTGCTGTTTTAACTGCTCAAGACACGTTTGTGTGTTCTCTTCTTCTTGGTTATAACGATGAAGCGACATCCACTTGGCGGAGCCCAAAACAACGCCCTTGCTGGTGCTGAAGGTGTTGCTGTTTTCAATAATATGCAGATCCTGTATGCCAAAACATTCACAACTCCGAATGACCGCGCTGGCGTTGTGAGGCTGGTAGATATTCTCTAAAACCGCCGTGAGATAGCGTGTGCGCAAAGGTAGGATTCGCTCAATGTGGGCCTGCTTGTTTTGCGTGACAAAGGTTTTGAGGTAGTCAATGAGTGCTGCTTTTTTTGTGGGGGAGAGGGTGGCGATTTGTTTTTGCATTGTTGGTCTAGTGTTCAGTTGTTTGGTGTGAGTTTAACCTAACATGCGTATAGATGCTATGGAAATGCGTTCTTTTCTTTAACAAAAACAACCGCAACAACAACCGCAAAGCCAATCAACAACGCCTCTAGCTTCATACCTTGTTGATAAGCATGCAGTGAGAAAATTCTTGCGCCGTGAAATAACCGGCCATCCCAGAAGTGATCTAGGATCTTGCCAAAAAGCGGGGCAATGATAATGGTGGGAATGATGGCTAGCATGTTGATGAAGCCAATGACGGCACCCGATGAAGTAGGGTTCCTTTCGATGGCCATGACAAAGGTGAGTCCGCTGAAGCTTGAGAATAAGCCTATTAAGAAAAATAAAACAAACATCTTGGTGATGCTCAAGTGGTCAAAGTAACTGATCGCTAAAAAAATCAAGACGCAACAGGCGCTGGATAAGACTAACAGAAGTCGGCGGCGTTTGATGGCGTCAGAGATGAAGCCAGCGGCGGGGCTGCCGACAATCCAGCCTAGGAAAATCATCGAGTTAATGTTAGCGGCTGTGCTGAGGCTGATAGTTGGGAAATAGGTGTGAAAAAAATTAACGCCCCAAAGAGAGGCAATGGTGCCTGTTGGGACGTAGAGTAAACCGCCGAAAAGGCCGATCCATCTGTTTTGTTTTGATTTGATTACATTAAGGATGTCGGTTAAGGAGGTGCGCTGACGAGTGCGATGCGTGTTGTCACGTAATACGAGGAACATTAAAACAGCAATTGCTAGTGCAATGAAAGCAAGCATCAACGTTACCCAGCGCCAGCCTTCAAGGTGTACCAAGGAGGTTAACGCGCCTTCGGTCAGGCCGCCACTTAAACCCAGCGTGATGGTAAGCCCTAAGGCAAGCGCAAGATGTTTTGATGGCACCCAGCTCGATACAATAAACATAGCGCCCATCAGGCCAAACGTGCCACCCAAGCCTGCAATGAGCCGTCCAAGCAAGCCTACATAATAATGATCAGTAATACCAAACAGGCTAAGGCCAACGAAGCAGCTTAATGCAGCAAGCGGCATGACTTTTCTTGCACCGTATTTGTCAAGCAACGCACCGCCGGGAATTTGCATGATGGCGTAAGTGACGAAATAACAGGTATCAAAAATGCCAGCTTTAAAGCCATTGATGTGATAGGTGCCCATGATGCCGTTGATCATGGTGGAGGGGATGATTTCTAAAATGGTTTCGTAGAAATAAAAGCTCGCGCCTAAAAGACAGATGATCAAAATGAGCGTTTTTTTAGCTTGCTGGTATGACATACTATTGAGCGTATTCTCTGAAAGCGTGCGGTATCATAGCATAATTCAATAGAAAGCAAAGCCGCTTCTTTGTGTTTGGTTTCATAGAAAACAAAAGATCAAAAAAACACGCTTGTGATTTCATGACTGGGCTGGTAGTCTGGCGGCCTAATTAGTCTTGATAATAAGTAGTAAGGAGAGTTTTACTGTGCAACCAGCCCTTTTCAGTTCAGAAAAAATTCAACAAAAAATTAAGTATATTGATACGCTTAATGATAATAATGTTTATGCGAAACGTTATTCGGTAAAGGCTCTTCAAGGTTTTTGTTCTATTTTTCAGGACTATTATCGGCAATACGCTCGCTGGGGGTCTTATGCTCCAGGCGACTCCATCCACATTAAAAAGTTGCATAGCATAATGATGAGAGCCTGTTATGACCGGATGCAAGAAAACAAACCCTCGCAACACCTTTATACTGTATGGACAGAATACCAGCAATTATTGACCCTGCATAAGGTTTTTTCAGCGTTACCTCAAGCAGAGCTAGCGATGTATAATGAAACATGTAATAAAATATGTGATGCAGGAAAACATTTCAATCACAAGGAAAAAACAGGAGTCTCAATAAACAAGGCGTGTGTAGGGTTATCAGTCGGCTCAGCCATAACGGCTCTTGGTTTTTTTGCGTTTACTAGCGCGGCCTATCCTCTCTACAAAGCCATTAATGCGACGGACCCCGTTGAAATGCTTGTGAATGCTGTGTTGTCTCTGGTACTTTGGGGTGGCGGAATGACTGTGGCGGTGTATGGGCTATTCCTGCTTTCCTCTGCCTGCGAACAAAACAAGGGACGTCGCCAGCAAGACAATCTTTATTCTGGAGGTAAGGCTAATCAGAGCCAGTTAAGTTTATCAACAATGCATTGATCGCAGTAAGCAATGACGCATCCTTTTCAATATTAAGGAGCTTGAAGAACAGCACATTCGCACTTTCAAGCTTATAAAAGTTCGGTTTACTTTGAATGAGCTCAATGATGGTGCGTGGGTCAATATTAGGTTGATCTGAGAAATAAAGCCTTCCTGACTGTTTGTTGGCTTTGACTTTTTTAATCCCCAGGGCATCAGCTTTTAATTTAAGATGCGTCATCGCAAAAAGATTTTTCAAAGAAGGCGGCAACAATCCAAAGCGATCAATAATCTCGACTTCAAGTTCATCTAAATCCTCGGCGGTTTTGGCGCTCGCGATACGTTTGTAATGCACTAATCGCAGGTGAATATCGGCCAGGTAATCTTCTGGAATAATCGCGCTGATCTTTATTTCAATCACTGCGCCATGATCAAGCGGCTTATTTAAATCCAGCGTTTCACCTGCGCGTAAAGCTTTAATCGCACGATCGAGCATGTTCATGTAAAAGTTAAAGCCGACCTCTTGAATTTGTCCGCTTTGTTCATCACCGAGTAATTCGCCTGCGCCACGAATTTCTAAATCATGGGTTGCCAGCGTAAAGCCAATGCCTAAGTCCTCGTAAGCCGTAATCGCTTCAAGGCGCTTTTCTGCATCTTTGGTCATCACGTTTTCATCGGGGATCAGAAGGTAGGCATATGCTTGGTGATGTGAGCGGCCAACGCGTCCTCGGAGTTGATGAAGTTGCGCAAGACCAAATTTGTCAGCGCGATCAATCAGCATGGTGTTTGCATTCGGTACATCGATGCCGGTTTCAATGATGGTGGTGCAAACCAACACGTTAAACTGTCGGTGATAGAAGTCTGTCATGACTTGTTCGAGTTCTTTTTCGCGCAATTGTCCATGACCTACGGCAATACGTGCTTCGGGAACCAGTTCGCTCAGCTCTTCTGCGACACGGCGAATAGTTTCTACTTTGTTATGTAAAAAGTAAACTTGTCCGCCGCGGAGAATTTCTCGCAAGATGGCTTCCCGAATAATATTCTTGCTGCGTTTATGAAGAAAGGTTTTAATGGCCAGTCTTTTTGGCGGTGGTGTAGCGATGATGGATAAATCGCGCATGCCTGCAAAGGCCATGTTCAGTGTGCGTGGAATCGGTGTGGCGGTTAAGGTTAAAATATCAATGGATGATCGCATGGATTTTAACATTTCTTTTTGCTTAACACCGAATCGATGTTCTTCATCTACGACCAGCAAGCCGAGCTCTGCGTATTGTATTTCTTTGTTAAATAATTTGTGTGTACCAATCACAATATCAAGCCGTCCAGATTTTAGTTTGTCCATAATTTCTTTTTGTTGTTTCGGGGTGCGAAAGCGCGATAAGACGTCGATATTGACAGGCCAATCCGCAAAGCGATCTTTAAAGGTTTGAAAATGTTGTTGTGCCAAGAGCGTGGTTGGCGCAAGGATGGCGACTTGCTTCCCATTGTTGACGGCAACGAAAGCCGCGCGCATGGCCACTTCTGTTTTACCAAAACCAACATCGCCACACACCAAGCGATCCATGGTTTTATCGGATTGCATGTCTTGCAATACTTGTTGGATGGCTGTTTCTTGGTCCGGGGTTTCTTCAAAGGCAAAGCCTTCAGAAAAATGTTGATAACCGTCATCCGTGTTAAAGCAAAATCCTTTATTAGCGGCACGGCGCGCATAAATATCCAGTAACTCTGCCGCCACATCGTAGATTTTTTTAGCCGCTTTGCGCTTGGCTTTATCCCAAGTGTCGTTTCCGAGCTTGTGCAAGGGCGCTGTGTCTGTATCAGAGCCGCTGTATCGACTGATTAAATGCAAGGATGCCACAGGCACATAAAGCTTGGTTCTTCCCAGGTATTCCAGCGTTAGATATTCATCTTGACCCTGTCCAATATCCAATATTTGCAAGCCAAGGTAGCGACCGACACCGTGATCGACATGCACCACGGGATCGTCTATTTTTAATTCGGCAAGGTTGTTAATGACGGCATCGGCTTCGGCCTTGATCTTTTTTCGACGACGGCGCTGTAAGACTTTTTGCCCGAATAAATCGGGTTCACTGATCAGCGCAAATTCGTCAACAACAAACCCTTTATCCAAAGGAAAAACCGTCAAACAATAAGGATCATTACTTCCAAGAAAATCATTCCAACATTCAATCACCGTAGGCGTCAAATCAATCTCTTTAAAAAGCGCCAACAATGCCTCACGCCGCCCCGTTGTTTCTGCAAAAAATAAAAGACGGTTTTGCGATGTCTTTAAAAACCCCTGTAATTTTTCCAACGGATTTTTTAATTGATGCTGTATATTCAAGCAGGGCAGTGGTGTAGTGGCGAAGTTATAATGCGTCGCTTGCGGACTTAGCGGTGTTTCTTGCCACTCAACTTGCGCAAAATCTTTTAGCCGCGCAAACACATCACTCACTGAGAAAAAGGCTTCATGAGGCTTTAACAAGGGACGCGTAATATCGTAAGCAAGCTGTTCGTGACGCCTTTCAATCTCTTTCCAAAACTCATCGGCTTTATCGTGCGTGTCTTTAGCGCGGATGATCAAGCTGTTTTCGGGAATGTAATCTAAAAGATTCACCGTCTTTTCAAAAAAGAAAGGAATATAATATTCGATCCCTGCCGCCGCCAAACCGTTAGTCACATCCTGATAAACGCTGCAATGACGAGGCGAGCTTGGAAAGTTTTCGCGCCATTGCATTCTAAAGCGTGTAACCGCTTCATCGGTTAAGGGGATTTCTTTCGCGGGCAAAAGGTCAATGCTTGTTACTTTTTCAAGCGACCGCTGTGTCTCAGGATCAAAAGAACGCATGCTTTCAATCTCGTCATCGCAGAGTTCAATGCGAAAAGGCGTGTCGCAGGTCATAGGGAAGATATCGATGATGGCGCCGCGAATCGCGAATTCACCGTGCTCAAACACCTGGCTGACGCACGCATAACTGTTTTCCGTGAGCCGTTTTCTAAGGTGGGTGATATCGAGCTTTGATTTAACGTTTAATAAAAAGCTATTGTCGTTGATGTAACTCTGAGGCGACAGGCGGTTCATCAGGCTTGCCACAGGACAAATTAAAACCCCTTGCTGGGTATTTGGCAGTATATTCAGCGTACGAATGCGCAGCGAGATGATGTCTTGATGGGGTGAAAACATGTCGTAAGGGAGCGTTTCCCAGTCGGGAAACTGCAAGATAGGGTGGGTTGCTTCATCAAGGAAAAAACGTAATTCATAGGCGATTTGAGTAGCGGACAAGGTGTCGGGGGTAATAACGACCACCAGCTTTTGGCTACGTTGCACCGCTTGAGCCATGGCCAGCGCACGCGAGCAACCGTACAGCTCACCCCATTGGATTTTGTTTTGTTGTTTGTTGGGTAGTTCGGGATGAAAAATATCGTTCATATACTGGTCAAAAGCGGCCTCACAAAGATAAAGCATTTTATATTGAATTTCTTCGAAAGTCTTGTTATGTTTGGACTTTATTAGACACTTAACAAGAGAGAAACACTATGCGCAAACTGCTATGTACCGCCTTGATAGGCCTTCCTATGACCATCTTTGCACACGGTGCGCCACCTACCAATTTGATTACTATGCCTTTACAGTCGCAGATGTGGGTTAATTCTCATTCCGCCAAAGTCATCGTTAACGTGGATGCCTCGGTGAGCAACAAAGGCTTAGGTATGCTACGACGCGCTGTTCGCGGCAATCTGAATAAGGTCGTCCGAGGTTCATGGCACATCACACAATTTAGCCGTGTTCAAGATAGCTCTGGTTTAGAAAAAGTGAATGTGACCGCGCAGGTTCGCGTGCCAGACAGTCAATTGTCTTCCGTACGAGCGCATGCAAAAGCCCTCAGCCAACCGGGTGTCAAATACCGCATTGCCGACATTCAATTCACACCGTCAGCCAATCAATTTTCACAAACGAAAACGATGTTACGTGCGCATATTTATCAAAAGGCACAAGCAGAAATTCAGCAGTTAAACAAAACCTTTGCGCCACAACGGTTTAAGTTGTTTAAGATTAATTTCCAATCAAACTATGCACTGCACCCACCCGTTGCGATGGCGTTTGTCAAACGAGCAAGCAACAGTGCAGCAGCACCGATGCAAGTTAGCAACAAGGTGGTCATGAATGCCACGGTAAGTTTTCGACCCATGAGATCCACGCCACCTCGACCACCTCAAGGTAAGCGATGACCGCGTGGCTCTATTTATTCGTAGCCATTGTTTTTGAAGTAGCCGGCACGACAGCGATGAAGCTGTCAGTCGGCTTCACTAAAACCTTGCCCTCTATTTTGATTTTTGTTTGCTATGCCATCGCGTTTATTTTCTTGACGTTAACGTTGAAAAAATTACCTGTGAGTACGGCTTATGCGATTTGGGCAGGATTAGGCACGCTATTGATTTCGATCATCGGTGCCTATTGTTTTCATGAAGGTATGAGCTTGCTGAAGATGGGCTCGATTCTTTTGATCATTCTTGGGGTGATCGGGTTGAATTTGATGGGGACACATGCGTAACGATCTAAAAGATAACCCCACCAACACCAGCAACCAAACCAAAGATCGCCGTCACACCCAAAACGATGCCAACAAACCAGGCATAGACACCCTTAAGTCGATAAGGCTCTGGTAATGCTTTAATAGCCAGAAGAAATAAGAAGCCTAAAACAATCGGTAAAAGCACGGCGTTCATGACTTCTACAGCGACGCTTAAATCCACCAGGTTAATCCCGCTTAAAATAAGCAAGCCACTCAGAACCAATAAGACGGTGTATACGCCGTAAAACCACGGGGCTTCTTTAGGCTTGTGTTCCAGAGAGCGTTTGTAGCCTAATATTTCACCCAGTCCCCAGGCGGCGGTTAAAGAGACGACAATCGCGGCAACTAGGGACGCGCCCATCATGCCCAAGGCGAAAAGAATCTTGCCGGTGACAGGGCCAAGGAAGGGGATTAATGCATGGCTGATTTGTTCAACGGTGTTCAACGGTGTGCCGGGTGATGTTCGGCCAATGGTTGCGGCGACGGCGACGAGCACGGCGGCCATAATTAATTGTGTAATAAAAGCGCCGATAGCGGTATCCCATCGAGCGTAGGATAAGTGTTTTTTCTGAAGCTTCTTATCAACCACGGCAGATTGCTGATAAAACACCATCCAAGGCATGATCACAGCGCCGATATTGGCGGCCGCCAAATAGAAATAATTAGCGCTATGCCAAGGAATCGACCACATGCTATGCCAAGCCTGCGCATAATGAGGGTGCGCCATCACGGCCACGACCAAGAAAACCAGCTCAAAAAGCCCAATAAAAATCGCACATCGCTCAACCGAACGGTAGCTTCCTGTCCAAGCCATGGCCACTAGGAAGATAATGACACTGCCCATGCTCACCAAAGGAGGCACATGAAACAAGTTGCCCACCCCAACAATCCCACTGAATTCAGTGATCATGGCGCCTACGCACGTGATCAGCAAGGTGATAACAGAAACCCACGCCCAGCGCTTGCCAAAATGCTGACTGATGAGCTCGCCATGTCCTTTTCTTGTGATAATACCCAGCCTAACGGTGAGTTCTTGAGTTATGATCAAAATAGGGATCAAAATGAATTGCAACAACAGCATGCGATAACCCCAAATAGCACCGCTCTGAGCTGCCGTAATAATGCTACCTGCGTCTGTATCCGCAAGCATGACAACCAGGCCTGGCCCGATGATCGCGAGGAAAAGAAAGACTATTTTGATAGGGTTGCGTGACATGGTCGCATCCATTGTTTTAATTTTTTGCAAGTATATGTGAAGGGTGGGTGGGTGGCAAGGGTTAAGCTTAAATTTCCCTCGATAGTCTTGCGCTGGTCAATTGTTCAATGAAAACGCAATGGGTATGTTTCGTTTTTTTTGATATGATGTTGCGATGAAAACTAGTTCAAGCCGCGATATGACATGAGTTTAACCAATACCAAACCAGCGAGATTTTACAATGAAATTCAACGTACCAGGCGCAACAATCCACTACGAATTTTCCACAGGCTCAAACACACTCAACGACACCATGCCCGCCTTATTCATCCTACCCGGTGGCCCTGGGTTTGATTGTGAGAATTACAAAAAATACACCGAGCTGTTGGGTGATCGCTACCAGATTGTTTACCATGACCCACGCGGTTGTGGCCAGAGTACGCTGGATGATATAACGACGTGTACCATTGAAACATCGATACGAGATCTTGAAGCGTTGCGTCAGCATTTGAAGTTGCCTAAGATTAATGTCTTGGGTAAATCCTATGGCAGCATGGTTGCGACAGGGTATGCGACGCAGTATTCGCAATACATTGATCGATTGGTTTTGGTGACGGGTGCGCCGAGCCATCATTTTTTTCCTGAGGCATGCAGTATTCTTGAAGAGCGCGGTACGCCGCGACAAAAAGAGGTGTGTGATTGGGTGTTTCGGGGTGATGTTCGAACCGATGAGCGGGCGCGTGAGTTTTTGCGTGCAACGCGTTCATTGTATGCGGTTACGGTTCAATATGATGAGCAAGCCATACTGAAACCAGCGATCCATTTTTCTCCGAAGATCTGTGATTTTGGGTTTCCCCGCCTGGTGGCCGAAGATGGGTTTGATTTCATCGAAGACTTAAAATTGATTCAAAATGAAACACTGGTCGTCTCTGGCCAACACGATTGGATCAATCCTCCTTCGCAGCAGAAGATCATGGTGGATAATATTCCCAAGGCTCGCTTGCTGACACTGGATGCAGGTCATGCGTTAGAGGTTGATCGGCCAGAGGAATACAGAGCAGCGCTGAGAGACTTTCTGCTCGGTTAGTAAGGTTCGAGCTTGATATTCCCAAAAGATCCCCTATCTTAACTCTATAGGTATGTAAAAAGGAATGATCCATGCGCATCGACAAATTAACCCACCACTTCCAAACGGCATTGGCCGAAGCCCAGTCTATTGCCGTCGGGAACGATAACCCCACCATTGAAGCGGTGCATGTGCTCAAAGCCATGGTGCAGCAAGACGAAGGTTCAGCTCGGCATATTCTGAATTTAGCCGGGGGCAATGTGGATACATTGAGTGCAAGCCTTGACCAAGCCATTGCGCGGTTACCCAAGCTCGAAACACCTTCAGGTGATGTCACGATTTCACCGGATTTGAGTAAGTTGTTTAATTTAGCGGATAAATTGGCGCAAGAAAAGAAAGACCAATTCATTGCCAGCGAGTTATTTTTAATCGTGGGCTTTAATGCCGGCGGCCCGTTGACGGAGCTTATGAAGCAAGCCGGGGTGAGTAAAGACAAGTTAATCAAAGCCATTGATGATGTACGTGGAGGACAGAATGTGAATGATCAAAATGCCGAACAACAACGCAACGCGCTGGAGAAATATACGGTTGACTTAACCGAGCTTGCTGAGCAAAACAAGCTTGACCCTGTGATTGGTCGCGATGATGTGATCCGTCGTGTGATTCAAGTGTTGCAACGTCGTACAAAAAACAATCCTGTGTTGATCGGTGAGCCGGGCGTAGGTAAAACAGCGATTGTTGAAGGATTGGCGCAACGGATTATTGATGGCGAAGTGTCTGAAGGGTTGAAAAATAAACGCGTGCTTTCGTTGGATATGGGGTCTTTGTTGGCGGGTGCGAAATACCGTGGTGAATTTGAAGAGCGCTTGAAGTCTGTCTTAAAAGATTTGTCGAAACAAGAAGGGCAGAATATTTTATTCATTGATGAAATTCATACCATGGTAGGCGCGGGTAAGGCCGAAGGTGCGATGGATGCGGGTAACATGTTGAAGCCGGCCTTATCACGCGGTGAGCTGCATTGCATCGGTGCAACAACACTGGATGAATATCGACAATACATTGAAAAAGATGCCGCCCTAGAACGACGTTTCCAAAAGGTGTTGGTGACCGAGCCTTCTGTCGAAGACACGATTGCGATTTTGCGAGGCATTAAAGAGCGTTATGAAGTGCACCATGGCGTGCAAATCACGGATCCCGCCATTGTTGCCGCGGCAACGTTATCCCATCGTTATATCACGGACAGAAATTTGCCGGATAAAGCGATTGATTTAATTGATGAGGCGGCCAGTCGTATTCGGATCGAAATTGATTCCAAGCCGGAGTCGTTGGATAAGTTAGAGCGTCGATTGATTCAATTAAAAATGGAACGTGAGGCGATTAAAAAAGAGAAAGACGACGCGTCGAAGAAGCGGCTTATACAGGTGGATGACACGATTAAAACGCTAGAAAAAGAATACAGCGATTTGGAGGAGCAATGGAAAGCAGAAAAAGCCTCATTACAGGGCACGCAACAATTGCAAGAACAACTCGAACAAGCACGCGCTGATTTGGAAACAGCTAAACGCGCAGGTGATTTGGCGAAGATGTCTGAAATGCAGTACGGGAAAATCCCTGAGTTAGAGGCTAAAATAAAAACAGCCGATCAAGAGGAGAGCCAAGAAACAACGTTGGTCAAGAACAAAGTAACCGATGAGGAGATCGCAGACGTTGTCTCTAAATGGACGCATATTCCTGTGGCGAAAATGCTCGAAGGTGAGAAAGAAAAATTACTCACCATGGAAAGCTTTTTGCACAAGCGCGTCATCGGGCAAAATGAAGCGGTTGAAGCCGTATCCAATGCGATACGAAGATCGCGTTCCGGCTTGGCCGACCCCAACCGTCCAATCGGTTCGTTTTTGTTTCTGGGGCCTACTGGCGTGGGTAAAACAGAATTGTGTAAAGCCTTAACCGGCTTCTTGTTCGATACCGATGAGGCGATGATTCGCATTGACATGTCGGAGTTCATGGAAAAACATTCGGTCGCAAGATTGATCGGTGCGCCTCCTGGGTATGTGGGTTATGAAGAGGGCGGTTATTTGACCGAGCATGTGCGTAGAAAGCCGTATTCGCTTATTTTATTGGATGAAGTCGAAAAAGCACACGCGGATGTGTTTAATATTTTACTTCAAGTGTTAGATGATGGGCGACTGACTGATGGTCAAGGGCGCACGGTTGATTTTAGAAACACGGTGGTGGTGATGACGTCTAATTTGGGGTCGCATTTGATTCAAGAGATGTGTAATGAGCCGTATGATAAGATGAAAGCTGCGGTGATGGATGTCGTTTCGAAACACTTCAGGCCGGAATTTTTGAATCGCATTGATGAGACCGTCGTGTTCCATCCTTTGGATAAAGCGCAAATACGTAACATCGCGACCATTCAAATTGAGCATTTACGTAAACGCTTGCATGAGAAAGAAATCAAGTTAAGCATTGATGATAACTCGTTGGATTATTTGGCTAATATTGGGTTTGATCCGGTGTATGGAGCCAGGCCGTTGAAGCGCGCTATTCAACAAGCGTTGGAAAATCCATTGGCACAGGAAATATTAGCTGGTAAATTTGCATCTGGTGATGAGATTAAGGTGAGCTTGGTTAAGGATCATTTGGTTTTTAAGTAGGTTGCCGGGTTGGTCATCTGGATACCGCGGTCAAGCCGCGGTATGACACTACTTGGGCCGCGGTATGACGTTGTTTGAGCCGTGGCATGACATTGCTCGAATAAAGTCATCCCGTGGCTTGACCACGGGATCCAGAACAGATGTAGCACTATTGAGAATTTATCGCAAACAAAGAGGAAAGACATGAGATACAAACACTTATTAATCGCTGTTGATTTATTAAGCGGCAGTGAAAAAGTCTTAAAAAGAGCGGCAGAAATCGCCAAAGAATTCGATTCAAAGTTATCCATCATTCACGTGGTTGAGCCATTACCCGGTTACGGTTACGCGTTCATGGCACCGGCTGAAATCGAAACACAGCTTATCGATGAGGCCAAAAAACAAATTAAAGCCCTGGGTGAGAAATATAAAATTCCAGAAAAACAACAGCACGTTGAAATGGGCCCGACCAAAATAGAAATTATTGATATTGCCGATCAAGGTAAAGTTGATTTGGTCGTGGTAGGCACGCATACGCGTCACGGTTTGGCGCATTTATTGGGTTCAACCGCTAATGCAGTAGTTCACGGTGCGCATTGCGATGTTTTAACCGTTCGAGTGGATTCAGAATGAATTTTAAAGACTATTACGAACTGTTAAGCGTTGAGCGAACAGCCGATAAAACAGAGATTAAACGTGCTTATCGCAAGCTAGCGCGCAAATACCATCCTGATGTAAGTAAAGAAGCGGACGCGGAAGAAAAGTTCAAAGAAGTTAAAGAAGCTTATGAAGTTTTGAGCGACCCTGAAAAACGTAAAGCTTATGATCGCTTGGGTTCGCGCTGGAAAGAAGGGGAATCTTTTCAGCCGCCGCCGGATTGGGGTGGTGAGCAAGGGTTTCAAGGTGGCGGATTTGCAGAAGGCGATGCGCAGGGTTTCAGTGATTTCTTTTCCGAACTTTTTGGTGGTGGCGGTCGTGCCCAGGGTGGTTTTCGGCAGGCGCATGGGTTTCAAGGTAGGGAGAGAAAAGTGCGTGGGCAAGATATCCGTAGCCGTATTGTGATTACGTTGGAAGAAGCGTATCACGGCGGATCCCGAAAGATACAGTTGCAAATTCCTAATATAAATCAGCAAGGTCAAGCCACTAACGAAGTTAAAGCATTAAACATCAAAATCCCCAAAGGCGTGACCTCCGGTCAGCAAATTCGTTTGGCAGGTCAAGGGGCGCCAGGCATGCAGGGCGGTGGTAATGGTGATTTGTACCTTGAGATTGCCTTACAGGCGCATCAGATATTTTCCCCAGAAGGTAAAGATATTTACCTAACGCTACCGATAGCACCCTGGGAAGCCGCGCTGGGCGCTAAAATTTCCGTGCCAACGTTGGGCGGTTTGCTCGGCGTTAAGATCCCTGAAGGCGCGAAATCAGGTAAGAAGCTGCGTTTAAAATCCAAAGGGTTGCCAGCGAAAGTGCCAGGAGACCAATACATTATCTTGCAGATTGTTGTGCCCAAAGCAGACACCGAAGAGAAAAAACAATTCTATCACACCATGTCAGAAACCATGGCCTTCGATCCACGCGCAACGATGGCAAGGAGCTAACATGATGAAACGACACTTAACGATTCAAAATGTGATCATTGATGATGAGACGTCATTAACGCTGTATCAACTCTCAGAAGAATGCCAAGTGCAAACCGACATGGTGGTGGAGTTTGTGGAACACGGCTTGCTGGAGCCACAAGGGCACGCACCGAAAGACTGGGCGTTTTCCGCTTACGATTTATACCGCATGCAAAAAGCCTTGCGCCTTATTCATGATTTAGACCTCAATTATCCCGGCGCTGCATTGGCGTTAGATTTAATGGAAGAGATAGAAGAATTACGTTCACAGACGCGCTGTTTTAATCAATTACTACGCGACGATTAATCCTTGGAGAAAAAACGATGTCAAATAATACCGGTAAACCTGCTGATTTTCCGTGGCTTTCACCTTACTTGATTGTTAAGGATGTTGACGATGCCGTAGCGTTTTATGAAAAAGCGTTTGGCTTTGCAACACGCATGAAGTTAGACGGCGATGGTGGTGGTCACACCATCCACGCAGAAATGAATTACCACGATCAAGTCATTATGCTAGGACGCGAAGACCCCGAAGGTGAAGAAAAAACAATCTCACCTGTTTCAAGTGGCCACAAACAATCCATGCGTTTGTATTTGTATTGCGAAGATGTGGATGCCTTTTGCCAACACGCAGAAGCGCAGGGCGCCATTGTTAAAACAAAACCGATGGATATGTTTTGGAATGATCGCTTGTGCAGTGTGCAAGATCCGAACGGGTTTGAGTGGACGTTTGCGACGAATAAAGGGGAGTGTCCGAATAAGGTGTGACTTATGTCAACGAATGCTTTTAATTTTTGATGGTGGGCTTGTTTGTATGTATAAGTTCAGATAGATATGAGACTCATTTTGCCTAGTCAAGACCGCGCAAAGCGCGCCCGTAGGGCTTGGTCTTGATTGGGCGAAATGAGTCAATAGCCTGGTGGCCGCGGTTGATTTATCA
>Ga0233430_1001536_pt1 | contig 31734 bp, 31 predicted proteins | sample SI_118_April2016_2_FD_179883 | JGI IMG/M metagenome (GOLD analysis project Ga0233430, IMG submission 179883) | Seawater microbial communities from Saanich Inlet, British Columbia, Canada - SI_118_April2016_150_MG | ecosystem: Environmental > Aquatic > Marine > Inlet | place: Canada: British... | reverse complement strand
GTGTTGCGGAAAATAAAGTCGCGCGTCATTTCGAGATATTCCGGCTCCCATTTATGTTTCCAATCAAACGGCTTATCGAGGATCGGAAAAAGGCCAAAATTCATCGAGCCCATATTGAGCGATGTCATTTCAGGGCTCGCCCGAAGCGCACCTTCGCAGCGCTCTTCCAACGTCATGCCGTGCCCGCCGCCGGTGGTAATGTTCACCACAGCATCGGTTGATTGTTTGATCCTGGGCAGAAACTCCATGAAAGTATCGGCGGAGGCTGTCGGTGAGCCATCTTCATTACGCGCATGGAGATGCAGGATTGAGGCCCCGGCCTCAGCCGCCGCAATAGCACCCTCAGCGATCTCGTTCGGCGTAATCGGCAGATACTCGGACATGGTTGGGGTATGAATCGAGCCGGTAACAGCACAAGTGATAATGACGCTTTTAGCCATGGTTTAAGTCTCCTTAGTCGTTAAATATGGCAACAGCGCGGGTCCAGCCCGCAGAAGCGCCTCTAATTTTTACCGGAAAACAGGAAATCTCGAAGCCAGTGGGGGGCAGCTCCTCAAGATTATGCAGTTTTTCCAAATGACAATAGCCAATCTCGCGCCCTACCTTGTGGCCTTCCCAAATCAGCGATGCGTCGCCGGTTTCTGAAAACTTGTTGTGAACAAAAGGGGCGTCCCAGCTCCAGGCATCGGTGCCGGTCACGCGCACGCCGCGTTCCAACAAATAAAGAGTCGCGTCGCGTCCCATGCCGCAGCCGGTGGAGACATAATGATCAGAGCCATAAGCCTTACCAGCGGCCGTATTGACGACAACGATATCCAATTCCTGGAGCTCGTGGCCAATGCGTTGCAGTTCTTTTTCGACATCTTCCGGCGTCACCACATAGCCATCTTCCAAGCTGGTGAAATCAAGCTTTACGCCCGGCCGGTAACACCAATCCAAGGGAATTTCATCAATCGTCGCGGCGCGTTCACCCTTATTCATCGTCGAATGGAAATGATAGGGTGCATCCAAATGGGTGCCGTTATGGGTGACCAAATGAATTTTCTCGATCGCCCAGCCTTCGCCATCGGGCAAGTCCTCGACTTTCAATCCCGGGAAGTAGCCAACAACATCTTCGGCAGTGTCTTTATGTGTGAAGTATTCGATCTCGGGCCCAAAGCCGGGTGGGTCTGAGACCACATCGTTCTCCAAATGCATGGAGATATCGATCAAGCGCCGCGCCATAACGAAGCCGCCCTACTTAATCGCTTGCGGATTGATCGGTGATCCGGTGCCCCGGGAAATCACCAAAGGCGGCGCGCAGAGGAAGAACTCATACACACCATCTTTCGCACAATCGGCAACCAGTTCGCGGAGATACCAGATCTCACCATGGACAATGCCGATATAAGGAATGGTTACCCAGTGCCAAGGCTGATTGGTGCCATCAACGGTCTTGTTAGGCCGAACTTCAATACCCCAGGTATCAGAGCAAATGCCGGCGATCTGTTTCTCATGGATCCAATCCACCGTCTCAAAAGCGAGACCCGGTGCATCGCCGCCGCCATAGCCGCCCCACTCGCCTTTATCCAGGCAATCGGCCATCTGTCCGGTATTAATCAGCACAAAATCACCGCGCTTGATCTCAACACCCTGGGATTTGGCGGTACGATTTAGATCATTGATGGTGATGCCATAACCATCAGCCAGGCGTTCTTTCTTTTTATATTTTGCGACATCGAGCAAAACACCCCGGCCAACCATTTTATCAGCAAATTTTTCAATGCCGTTTTTATGCGCTCCGTTGGAGTCTACAAGATCCGCATCATAGCCGTTCCACATTTTATCGCCGGCAAAGACATGGGCCAGCGCATCCCATTGGCTAGCGGCCTGGGTTGGCAGATTGATCGTATCATCGGCGTAACGCAGCCCAACGGTCTTATCTTGCCGCCCCGCTTTGGCATCAGTTCCGGTTGCCAGCATTTTATGGAGCGGATTATAGCGCCCGCCAAACAGGCCTTTTTGCGGCCCATTTTCATCCAATTCCAGACCGAGGCGGAACACCTTACCTTTTTTGACCAGCTTCGCTGCATCGACAACATCTTGCGGCTTGATGTAATTGAGCACGCCCAATTCATCGTTCTTGCCCCACTTGCCCCAATTGGAAAGCTGTTTACCTTTGCGCACCACATCGGCTTTGGTCAGGCCTTTCTTTTTAGCTTTAGATTTCTTTGCTGCTGGTGCTTTTTTTGCTGATTTGGCAGTCGCTTTTTTGGCCATCGTTTTATCTCCCGGTAAGTCCAATTTGTCGATATTTTTTACCAGTCTAGGCTAGCCTTTTTTGGCTGTCGAGCCTTAATGATCATCTGCTTACTTATTTGCACAGACCGAGCAGTACCTGTCTTGCTGTCACTCCCGCAAATGTGTTTTATAGCTCCCTAGTAAACTACGTGATAATTTAACAGATTATAGGTTTTGAGAAGATGACCGATTGGATGGACCGCCCGCTAGCGGATATAGCCGACGCCCTGCAACAGGGAAATGTTACCGCCGAGGAAATTGCCGAAACTGCCATCGCCCGCCATGACGCGTGGGATGACAAACTCACCGCCTATAAAAACTGGAACCCAGAAGGCGCGCTTGATCAGGCAAAAGCGGCTGACCATGCCTTGAAGACCCACAACAAGCTTGGCGCTTTGATGGGAATCCCGATCTCGGTCAAAGATATTTATGGCGTTGAAGGGTTTCCGATATTTGCCGGCTCACCCAAACAACTGCCGGAGAAATTTGAGAAAGAAGGCCCGGTCGTCAAAGCCGTTCGCCGCCAGCTTTGTGTTATTCCCGGCAAAACCCACACGGTAGAGTTCGCTTTTGGCGGGCTCGGCATTAACCCGCATTGGGTGACACCAAGGAACCCATGGGATGCGGAAAACCACCGCGCGCCAGGTGGCTCCAGTTCTGGCGCTGGCGTTAGTCTTCTAGAAGGCTCGGCAAAAATTGCTTTTGGCACCGATACCGGTGGCTCGGTCCGCATTCCGGCTTCGCTGACTGGCAATGTTGGTATCAAGACATCCAGGGGACGCTGGTCAACAGCTGGCATTGTGCCGCTCAGCACGACCTTTGATACACCGGGAATTTTAACCCGTTCCGTTGCCGATGCGGTATTTGGCTTTGAAGCGATCGATGCCAAGAGCCGCCATAGCTCAACCAAGATTAGGGCGCGCGAGTTGAGCGAGGTTCGGCTCGGCGTGACCAAAGATTATTTCTGGGACAAATGCCAGGACGATATTGCCAGCGTGGTCGAGGGTACCATTGCGGAACTCATTGACGGCGGTGCTGAAAGCCGTGACGTCAGCTTGCCCGAAGCCCATGAAGCGGTCGAGGTGATGGCGGGCGGCATTATTGCGGCCTCCGAAGGCTATGAGTTTTTGACCAATGAATTGCCAGGCTGGGCCGAGCTGCTGCATCCGATTGTATCTGGGCGGATGTATACTGGGCGCGATTCCCTGGCGCTTGATTACATGACGGCGCTCCGCCGCGTTCAGCAACTTTGGCTCCGCGCCGAAGCTCAACTGGCCGATGTCGATGTTCTGGCAACGCCGACCATCCCAATCACCCCGCCAATCGTCTCAGAGGTCGAAGACATGGAGGCGTACGTTGCAGCCAACATGCTGACACTGAGCAACACCATGGCCGGCAACTCGCTCAATCTCTGCGGTGTGACAATCCCGGTCGGTCTCGATAATGCCGGCATGCCCGTCGGCCTGCAATTACTGGCTAAATTGCATGACGAAGAAACCCTGCTCAGCGTCGCCTTGGCAGTTGAGGCCAAAATCGGCACACCGAAGGAACGTTTGGGGCCCTCCCCGCTGGGCGGCAGTAATTAAGTGTATTTGCTAATTATTTCAATAAGTTAGGAAGCTAGATGTCGTTAAAAATTGGTATTGTTGGACTTGGAATCATGGGCGGATCTTTCGCCAAGAATTTGCGCGATGCGGGTTTCGAAGTCTGTGGGTTTGATATTGTTGCTGAAAATATCGAGCAGCTCGTTGGATTGGGCGGCGAGGCGGCGGCGTCGCCGAAAGAAGTTGTGGAGAAGTCCGATGTTGTCATCACCTCACTGCCAAGCATTGCCGCTTTTCATGCGGTGATGAGTGGTGAGGATGGGCTGAAAGATGCCGGCAAGGAGGACTTGATCGTTATTGAATGCTCGACTTTGCCGATTGAAGACAAACAGGCCGCCCATGATGCGTTGCAGCAAGTCGGCACTATTTTGCTGGATTGCCCGATCAGCGGCACTGGCGCACAAGCCGCAACCAAAGATCTCTCGGTCTATGTCAGCGGTGAAGAGGCGGCAGCGGAGAAATGCCAAGACGTCTTCAATGGCTTCGCCAATCTCAATTTCTTTGTCGGTGAATTCGGCAATGGCAGCAAGATGAAGTTCGTTGCCAATCATTTGGTGCATATCCACAATGTGGCTTCCGGAGAAGCCATGGTGCTGGGCATGAAAGCCGGGCTTGATCCCGAGACGATTTTCAATGTGATTAAAGCCGGTGCCGGCAATTCCCGTATTTTTGAGCTCCGCGCGCCCATGATGGTCGCCGACAATTACGATGACGCGACGATGAAGATGGATATCTGGCAGAAGGATATGAAAGTGATCGGCGAGTTTGCCGCCAGCCTCAAATGCCCGACGCCCTTGTTTACGGCTGGCACCGATGTTTATCGCTCTGGGCTCGCCAAGGGTATGGATAAGTTGGACACCGCCTCGGTCTGCCGCGTGTTGGAACAGATGGCTGGCCTTGAGAGAAAATAAGCAGAGGAAATAACATGGAAACGCCCATAAATACGCCAAGGGAGAGGCTCCCCTATTCTGCCATCATAGACCGGCCCAAGCTTGAACTGCCGGGCGGTGCGCGCATGGCGGTCTGGACGATCATGAATGTCGAGCATTGGGACAGCACCAAAGCGCAGCCCCGCACCATTCTGCCGCCGCCGATGGGTCAGCCATTGTTGCCCGATGTGCCCAATTGGTCGTGGCATGAATATGGCAACCGGGTCGGCTTTTGGCGCTTGAACGACATGTTTAATGAATATGGCGTTAAACCTACCCTCGCCATGAACGGTATTATTTTGGAGACCTATCCGCAGATCGCCGAGGTTGCGCTCGAGGGCGGCTGGGAGTTTATGGGGCATGGTTATATCCAAGGCCCGATGCACAAGCTTGAAGACCAGCGCGAGCACATTCAAAGCACGGTTGATGCGATCAAGGACTTCACCGGCAAGGGCCCGGTCGGCTGGGAGAGTCCCGGCCTCACCGAGACCATGGAGACGCTCGATATTTTATCCGATTGCGGTATTGAATATGTTGCCGACTGGCCGCTTGATGATCAGCCGGTGGAGCTTAAAACCACCTCCGGCAAGCAGATGTTCTCGGTGCCCTATCCAGTTGAGACCAACGACATTACGATGATGGCCCTGCAACAGCATTCCTCAGAAGAGTTTGCCAAACGCTGCATTGATCATTTTGACCGGCTCTATGAAGACAGCGCCGACATCACGCGCATCATGGGGATCAGCATGCACACCTATATATCCGGCGTGCCGCATCGCTCCAAATATGTCGAACAAGTCTATGAACATATCACCAGCAAGCCCGACGTCTTGATCTGGACCGGCGAGCAAGTGATGGATTGGTATAAGACGCAAATATGAGACAGCTTGGCTTCTTCATTGGTATTTATTTCCTATTGATGGGTTTTGTGTCGGCTCAAACCGCGCCGTCACCAGAGGAAATTCAAAACTATCAGGGGCTTCACGCTGCCGCTGCGACGGGAAATGTCACTGCCATCCAATCACTTGTTAAAGCTGGTGCGAAGCTGAACACCCCAGACAGCTTTGGCCGCACCGCCCTTATGATTGCCACTCATCGCAATCACCTCTCAGTTGGCAAGGCTTTGATCAAAGCGGGCGCTGATCTCAACGCACTGGATAGCGAACGCTATGACGTCATAACCATTGCCGCTGTCGCCAATAATTTGACGATGATGAAGCTCGCGATATCATCCGGCGGCAATACCAAACGCATGACCAGCCCCTATGATGGCACGGCCTTAATTGCGGCGGCTCATCTGGGCCATGTCGAAATCGTGCGTGAGCTTATTCGGACCGGGGCGCCGTTAGATCACATCAACAATCTCAAATGGACCGCACTCATTGAGGCCATTGTATTGGGCGATGGCGGGCCAAATCATCAGCGTATTGTGCAGGATTTGATTGCCGCCGGGGCCAACCTTAATCTGGCTGATGGCCGCGGCGATACGCCGCTCATTCTCGCTCGCCAACGGGGATATTCTGCAATGATAAAAATGCTGGTAGCTGCCGGTGCGAAGCCTTAATAAGGCGACTAGAAATTCAATTAGGAGAAATCTAAATGGCTAACCTTGTTAATCTTGTTCACGTATCCTGCGACGCCAGCATCCGCGAAGAACTTCTCGAAAAACTATGGGTCAATGTTCTTGCGGCTCGCGAAGAAGAGGGCTGCTATCAGTTTGAAGTGTCGGTCCAAACTGATGATCCGAACGCTTTCATTTTTTATGAAGTCTACAGGGATGAAGCTGCCCTTGCGTGGCACAAAGAACAGCAATACTTCCTTGATTACTTCAAAATCGTCACCGATCTCGGCGACAAAGTGAACCGTTCCTTCATCACCTATTACGTCGAAGACAAATAGAAAAAAAGGTTCCTAATTTCAGGAACCTTTTTTATTTAGTCCTCGACGAGGTCGCGGTCGATACCGGCGGCCGTCTCAATCGCTTTGCAGACAGCTGAGGTATCGAGATGACCCAGGCCCTGCGCCATGGCTGAATTGAACTTCTGCCAGGCAGAGACGTAGAGGTCGATCGGTGCCTGAACTTCCGCGGCATAAGAGGTGATGATGCTGGCGTCCTTTTTATAGACCTCAAACATCGTGCCACCGCCTTCACGGTAGTCACTTTCGGACATCATTTTGCCCCGAATATCGAACATCTTTGAGGCGCCAGCGCTTTCTTTGATGACCGAATAGATCAATTTCGGATCGAAGCCGGCTTTTTGACCGAGAGTGAAGCACTCAGCCGCGGCAGCGTTATGCACATGGACAAGGTAATTCGCCAAAATTTTCATGCGGCTACCGTCACCAACCTCTCCGACATAAAAATTACTTGCTGTGAAGCCATCAAAAATCGCGGCGCATTCTTCATAAGCCGCTTTGTCGCCGCCGATATGGCAAGACGCCATGCCCTTGGCGAGCATTGGCGGTGTTGCGCTGATCGGCGCATCCAGCATGTTCTTGCCGCTTTCTTTGAGCTTTGCCGCGACATCAATTTTTTGCTGAACCGTTAGCGTCGAACATTCGATCACAATTTGGCCCGGTTTATCCGTCTGATTTAATTCATCCGCAACAGAATTGACCGCCCCGATAACCGGCAGCGACAAAATCACGACATCTGCTTTCTCAGAAACTTCAGCAACGCTTCCCATTGCTTCAAGCCCCAAATCATCAAGCGCTTCAATACACTTAGGATCCAAATCAAAGCCGATGACTTTGAGTTGTTTTTTCAATAGAAGCCCAGCGACATTGCCGCCCATGGGTCCCAATCCGATAACACCAACAATAAGGCTCATTTTACCCCTCCAATATTTTCTCGATTTATAGGTTTATATTGATGCATTCATAGCACTTGTTGTCGCCCAGACAAGGCCTCTCTTTGATCACAAAACCGCTAGAATTCTGCGCGATATTCTACAGCTATGCATTTTATGCATGGCTGTGATGGTAAAAAAACAGCAGTAATCTGGGAAAATCAAGCGTATATACTCTCGCATGAAACACGGAACAGCAATACAGAGATTTTTGGCGCGGCGGCGTTTTTTGACCCGCTCATTTTGGCGTCACACCACTCATTACCGCGGTCACTAAGTGGCCCCCGTAAAGGGTGCGTTCCATTATTCCTGACTTTAAGCCATCAATAATCGAACGATCTCTTTAGACTATTATAAAATCTGACCTATTCGACCAACTCGAACAAGCGGTCCCCTAAGCGGGCACGGTGTTTGGCGACGAGAGGTTGAACGGCATCTTGGAAAGCTTTGCGCTCATCGGCGCTAAGCTCGACGATATCGTTTTCGCTCGGATCAAGGGCGGCCATCACTTCTTCGTCTTCCGCCTGAGCAAAGCCCCGTTGCGCTTGAGTTGCGACATCGACTGAGTCTTGCACAGCTTGCTGAATATCTTCCGGCCAGGCACTAAAGATCGCATCATTGACCATGACCAAGGCCATGCCAAAGAAGTGGCCGGTCAGCGTGATATGGCGATGATGATGATAAGTGCCAAAGCGATAGGTGTTTGTCAGCGGATTTTCCTGGGCATCAATTTCGCCGGATTTCACCTTGGCAACCAGATCAGCGACATCGACGAATGTCGGCTCCATCCCCAACAATCTGAAAAATTCCTGATGCACTTCGGAGCTCATCGAGCGCATTTTCATGCCCTCACAATCGGCAGGCGTTCTAATTGCCCGGACACCATTGGTGAAATGACGGAAACCGTTATCCCAAAAACCTAAAATTCTCACGCCCATTTCGACCAAAAACTTTTCTTTGAGCAAATCACCTAACTCGCCATCGAGCGCCGCGTAAGCTTTCTCCCGGCTTTGCACGACAAAAGGCAAATCAAAGATCGCCACTTCCGGCACTCGCTCGGCCATGTAGCTGGAGGCAAAATAGCACATCTCAAGATCACCCGCTTCGACCAAGCTCGGCAGATCAAAAGCCTTGATGCCCTTGGATTCCGGCATATTACCGTCCAATTCAAAGTCGACGGCATCGCCGACGCGCTTGGCCAGTTCTTCGCCAAGAATTTCGGCGGCGCGGTTATGAACGGAGGTCGGCGGCTGATAGCCACCAAGATTAATTTTGACCACGTTGTCTTTTTGGCTCATCGAGAGTTCCCCATTTAGCGTTCTTAAGTTGGTGTCTGTTTAATCAGCGGCGGCGCTTAATTCAACCCTTCATAATATGAAAGATAAAGCTTTACTCTTCATCGGTGATTTTGACCGGCCCTCGATAGCGGGCGACAAAATAGCGTTTGTCCGGCGTCCACCAGCATTGTTCAGGTGTTGGGGTAATTTCCAGGTAATTTGGATGTTTGGTCAGACCATATTTCTGAGTACAGCCTAACCAAGTCACCTCGGCCATCATATCGGCAAATTTTATCGGGCCGATCTCCGAGCGCTCAGCCGCCAGACCAGCCTGATCTCGTTTGAAACAATTACCAATGCGGTTATGACGACAAGCTGCTTCCCGGCTGTTGAGAATTTTAACATGGTGAACCATGCCCTTGATAATTTGAAAGCCGTCATCATCTAACATCCGGCAATTGTCATCGGGTGGAATTTGGCTATGCGCAAATTCACAGCGGAACCAGATGCCCTCATCGACCTCAAGTTCTCCAGCTTTGAGGGGATTTATCCATAAAGCCAAAATAGCCAAACTCAGCCAACTAAATTTATGCATGACGTCTATCCCATTCATTTGATAACTATAGTGGATATTAATTGTGACAAAAATAGGGAGAGTAAAATGACCATCGAACGCCTTAATCCACCAGACATTTATGCCCCAAACAAGGGCATCTATACCCAAGTCATAAAAGCGACCGGCTCGCAGCAAATCTTTCTGGCCGGCATCGTGCCTTTCGACCACGAGCAAAACATCGTCGGCATCGGCGATATGCATGTTCAAGTTAAACAGGTCCTGGAAAATATAGACCGCGCGCTTACTGCCGCTGGGGCTGGGCGCTCAGATGTTGTCCGCATCAACGCGCTGGCGACAGATGTCGATGTCTATATTAGTGAAGGAGCACCGCAGGTGATTGAATTTTTTGGTGATACCAAGCCAACTTCAACAACTTATGAAGTGGCCCGTCTCGTTCATCCTGATTGGCTGATCGAGATTGAAGCCACCGCCATTATCGACTGAAGCAACGCACCAAATTGAACGTGGTAAGAAGCATTGCGCCAACCCCATTGATTTACTAATGTCCGCCCACATTTAATGCGACATATCTTTCGATAAGGAATGAAAACAAAATGATAGATTTATATACTTGGTTCACGCCAAATGGCCGCAAGGTTTCAATTATGCTGGAAGAGACCGGCCTGGACTATGAGGTTCACCCCATTGCCATCGGCAAAGGCGAGCAGAACCACCCCGATTTTTTAAAAATTGGTCCCAATAATAAAATCCCTGTCATTGTCGATCGGGACAACGACAATCTTTCGATCATGGAATCCGGCGCTATTCTGCAATATCTCGCGAAAAAATCCGGCCAATTCATGCCACCCGAAGACGGGCATGATTATTGGAAAATGCAGGAATGGTTGATGTTCCAGATGGCTAGCGTCGGCCCGATGATGGGCCAGGTTCATACCTTTGTGCGCTATCAAGAAGGCAAAAATGTCGAAGCCTCAGCACGCTATCTCGATGAGACCAAACGCATTTATAGCGTGATGGATGATCATCTGGCGGATCGTGAGTATTTCCTAGATTGGGGCTACTCCATTGTTGATATTGCGATCTTCCCCTGGGTTGGCCGCTGTGACTGGCAGACCATTGATCTCAATGAGTATGAGAACGTCAAACGCTGGTATCTCAATGTTAAAGAACGCCCTGCCGTCATTCGTGGCTGGAATGTTCCGGAGAACGACCAACCGATGCCCCAGCCATAATCCGGGCCAAAATTTAGGCCTGCGTAATAAATTAAATTAAGGAGAAATAACAATGCCTGCATATTGGGTAGCCCGATCTAAAATTAATAACCCCGACAACTATTCCAAATACACCGCGCTGGTCGGTGATATTTTGAAAGAATATGGCGGCAAGCCGCTGTCCAGGGGCGGCAAATTTCAAATGATGGAAGGCCCGGATTACTTTGAGCGTTTTGTCATTGTTGAATTTCCATCCTTCGAAGACGCCGTGGCGTGTTTTGAATCGGATGCATATCAAGCCGCTGCCGGGCACCGCCGCGATGGCTCAGGTGAAGTTGAGACCGTCATCATGGATGCGACCGACGGCATGGGCGCAAATTAATCTACTGTAAAAATATCTAAAAAAGGGCGGCCCATCATTCGTATGGGCCGCCCTTTTTTTATTCTGCAGGTGATAATTTGATCAATAAATTTTGAAATGTTATAAAATCAGAAACAATATAACCCTTGTTAGCATACGGGTTGATGTCTTATAGAAGACCATAATTATAAAGAATAATAATACAGAGAGGCTATTGGGATAAATATGTCTAGTGAATTACCGGCTTGGGAAATTAAAATTGAAAGCATTACCGAGTCTTTTGCCAAAACACTGAATATCATTTCAGGTGTTTGGTTAGCTTCAATAGCTGCTCTCATTTTATATGATGTCATAGGCCGAGAAGCTTTTGGCTCGCCCTTTCACGGCACGAACGAATTGGTCTCTAATTCCGTTCTTTCAATCTTAATGCTGCAACTGCCCTTGGCGATGATAAATCGCAGTTCTCTCAGAACAACGATCCTTTATGGAAAGTTCGGACCGCGCGGCAAAAGTATTATCGAAGCTATTTCCTATTTATTGGCGGGTTTGGTTTTTCTTGGCATTGGCTTTGGCAGCTGGGAAAATATGATTGAAGCCTGGGATATAATGGAACTCGAAGGTTCCGGCGTTGTTGAAATTCCGGTTTATCCGATCCGCACTTTGGTTGTCCTTATTGGCTTTATCGGCGCCTTTGTCTGCGCATTGATGGTGTATCACGCGCTCAAACGACCTGAAGATTTTGCAGAAGAAGTCTCAATTGAAGACATGGGCGAATAGAATTACGGCTTAAAAAGGGGAGAGGCAGCCAAGAATTTCCATTATTCTAACCGGCTGTTGGTAAAAAAATCACATGGAACTAGACCAAACAACAATTCTACTCGTTATGTTCGCCATTATGCTTACCGGCATTTTAATGGGAATTCATATTGCCTTTGCATTTGCGGTAACGGCATTGATTGGCAACATTTTGATTTTTGGTGATGGCGATCTGCAAGAAGGCTTTAACATTGCGATGAGCGGGCTTGGCAGTGTTGCTTACGAATACCTCCGCAGTGAAGTTTTTGCCGCTATCCCGCTCTTTATGCTGCTGGGTGATTTTGTCAACAAATCCGGCTCAGCCCGCGATCTTTATAAACTAATCAACCACACCTTAAAATTTATTCCAGGCCGCCTTGCGGTCGCAACAGTTGCCGGTAATGCGGTTTTTGCTGCCGTTACCGGTGTCAGCATCGCCGCCGCCGCCGCTTTCAGTCGGATCGCTTATCCGCAAATGCGTTACCACGGCTATGACCGCCAATTTGCGCTTGGCTCCGTCGCAGGTTCAGCCTGCCTTGGGATGATCATCCCGCCAAGTGTGCTGCTGATTGTTTGGGGAATTATCGCGGAAAAATCAATTTCGCAATTGTTTATGGCGGGCGCCATTCCTGGTTTGGTCTTGGCATCGTTCTTTATGATTTATATCTCGATTACCGCGACTGTAAATCCGAAAATAGCACCAAAATTTGACGAAACAGCCGAGCAGAGCACGTTAACCTTCGCAGAAATTGCCAGTGGTATTGGTATTGGCCTGCTCATTCTATTGATCATGGGCGGCATTTGGGGCGGCTTGTTTACGCCTTCCGAAGCTGCCGGTGTCGGTGCCGCCGGTGCGATGGTGCTGGGTGTCTTGAAAGGGATGCGGGCGAAACAATTGGCAATTGCGATTGTTGATTCAGGCAAAACCGCCGCGCCAATTATGTTCCTGCTTTTAACCGCAAATATGTATGCCAAATTCATGGAAGCAGCCGGCATGTCTGAGCTGATCCGAAATACATTTGAGCATTACAGCCTTGGCCCAACCGGCATTGTCATCGTCATTATTTTGATCTGGCTAGCACTTGGCATGATCCTCGATTCAATCTCAATCATTCTCATCACTGTGCCGATTTTCGCGCCACTAACAGAAGGCTTCTTCGATCCTATTGCCTTTGCAATCTTCGGTATTTTAGTGATCGAGGCTGGACTGCTTACGCCGCCTTTTGGACTGCTGGTCTATACGGTAAAAGGCTCGATCGACGATAAACAGGCGACATTAGCGGAAATATTCAAGGGGTCCGTCCCCTATTGGATTCTTATGTTGGTCGTTATGCTAATGATTTGGCGCTGGCCTGAAATCGCAACTTGGCTGCCAACTATGATGTTAAAATAAAGGCATGAAACCACAATAATAACATATTTTACTTTTATGCAGTGTGTATTGCTGCATAATATTTCGATCTATTAATCGTTTTTTTAAGAGATCATAATTTTACTAAACTTGGGAGATAAACATTGAAAACCATGATTAAAACAGCCGGGATTCTCGGCGTAGCTGCTGCAGCTGCAATGACCTTCGGGTCGATTGCTGAAGCCGCTTCTATTAAAGGCAACAACATCACGATGCGGATCGGCTCGGGCCACCCGCCTTTCATCACATATGTGAAAGCGGCCAGTAAGTCTTTCGTACCTGCCGTTAAAAAACGTGTAGCTGCTGAAACCAAATATAAAATTGATTTCAAAGAGCACTATGCTGGTACTGTTGTTGGTGTGTTTGATACGCTCGAAGGTGTTCAAGACGGACGTCTCGACATTGGCGCTTTTTGCGTTTGCTTTGACGATGACAAAGCTATGGCGATGAACCTCACCTATTATGTGCCGTTCCATGAGCCAAATGCGATTAAAAACCAAAAAATATTCTATGCTTTGGTTAAAAAACACCCATCGCTGCAACAAGATTATTCCAAACGCTACAAGCAAACTCTGATCGGCATTGCTGGATTTAACAATTACGGCATTTTGAGCTCGTTTGATTGGAAAAAGTTTGAAGATCTTAAAGGCCGCAAGATTCTAGCTGCTGGTCCTAACCTGCCATGGGTTGTTGGCGGTGGTATTCCCGTCCGTATGACCATTCCAAAAGCTGCGCAACAAATGCAGACCGGCGTGGGCGAAGCGGTTATCTTGTTCCCAGACACCGACTTTAAATTGAAGCTTCATGAAGCCATCAAAGGCGGCTACTACACCGTGACTGATTTCGGTGCTGTAGTTCAGATTAACCTGAACATGAACAACAAGACCCGTAAAAAGTTACCTCCAGAAGTCCTTAAAATCATCGACGAAGAAGGCATTAAATATGGCCTAACCGGTGCTGCATGGTCTCAAAAGGATCATCAATGGGGCCTTGATCAACTTGCTAAAGCTGGTACCAAAGTTCGCAATATCACTCCAGCAGCTAAAAAAGCATGGGCCGAGAAACTGGCAAGCTGGCCAAATGAAAAAGCTCAAGCTGTGAAAAAGAAAAAGAAAATCGACATGCCTGCTATCATGCGCGACTACATCAAAATGGTCGAAGCTGGCGGTCACAAATTCCCGATTGACTACGTCATTAAGTAAACATGATGTAATTTGAGGGAAATTTCGAATTAAAGGGGGCAGCCTTCATGGGCTGCCCTTTTTTTGTCTAATTAAACGTAATAGTAATGCCAGTAACAAAAATTTCACTTCCCCCCATTCAAAATTCCAATTAGACTACTTTCATCATAGGCCAAGTAAGAAGCGCAAGGGCTCGATCTTGGCACGATTTTAACAGGGAGTTATTTTTGATGAATATTCTACAGAGAACCAGCCTTATTGGTGCCACCGCCGCCGCAGTATTCGCCTTTGGCGCAGCAGCTGAAGCCGCGTCAATCAAAGGCAATGAAATTACATTGCGCGTTGGCTCAGGCCATCCGCCCTTTATTACTTATGTCAAAGAAGTAGCCAAATATTTCGTCCCCAATGTCACCAAGCGTGTGGCCGCTGAGACCAAATACAAGATTAAATTCAAAGAACATTATGCGGGCACTGTGGTGAACGTATTTGATACTTTGGAAGGCACGCAAGACGGTCGTCTTGATATCGGTGCCTGGTGCGTGTGCTTTGATGATGATAAAGCCATGGCATTGAACCTCGGCTATTACGTTCCTTTTGGTGAGCCGAATGCGATCAAAGCTGGTGCGATCTTTGCCAAAGTTGTCAAAGACCACCCCGCGATCCAGCAGGATCTCGAAAAACGCTACAAGCAAAAATTGCTCGCTGTATCAGGCTTTAACAATTATGGCCTGCTCAGTTCTTTTGATTGGAAAACATTTGAAGATTTGAAAGGCCGGAAAATTCTCGCGGCTGGTCCAAACCTTCCTTGGGTTGTTACCGGTATTCCCGTACGGACAACGATCCCTAAAGCGGCTCAGCAGATGCAAACCGGTGTTGGCGAAGCCATCATACTTTTCCCCGACACGGATTTTAAGCTGAAGCTTCATGAAGCAATCAAAGGTGGCTATTATACCGTTACTGATTTTGGTGCTGTCACCCAAATTGCCCTCACGATGAATTTAAGGTCACGTAAGAAATTGCCGCCGGAAGTTACCAAAATTATTGATGAAGAAGCCGCTAAGTATCATACCCATTCATTGGCCGCTTCTCAAAATGATCATTCCTGGGGCATTGCCAAGCTAAAAGGTGCGGGCACAAAGATCCGCGCGATTGATCCAGCTGCTAAGAGAGCATGGGCCCAAAAACTGGCGAATTGGCCAAATGAACGCGCTCAAGCAGTTTCAAAGAAAAAGAAAATCGATATGGGCAAAATCATGCGCGCCTATATTGCAGGAACAAAAGCCGGCGGTCACAAATATCCGGTTGATTACGTCATTAAATAATCCGCCGATTTATTACGAAAAGAAGTGGGGCAACCTCTGGTTAAGACCGGATGGTTGCCTCTTTTTTTTGCATGCAATTCCATAATTTAATGCGTAATATGTGCTTATTGATCAAATGATTACTAAGAATGATTATTATTCAGGACAGGCAATATTATGACGATATCACCCGATGACATAGCGAAGCGCACCGCACGCTTCAAAGAACTGAACTACAGTGAACAAGGCTATCTAGACACGCGCATTCCGGCCCATAAACGCAACACTTATAACGTTATCGGCCGCGGCGTCACCGAAGATGACAATCTAAAGCCCGCGATTGCCGAAGCTGATGGCTTCAACATTACCTATATCGGTGCAGAGCCCGGCTGCGGTGCCGCCTTGCATGACCATCCCACCGTCGAAGTATTTATCGCAATGACCGGCAAATGGGCGATTATTTGGGGTGATGAAGGTGAGCACGAGACCATCATTGATCAATTCGATGTTGTGTCTGTACCACCCGGTGTAATGCGCGGCTTTCGAAATGAAAGCGATGAGCACGGCTTTATCATGGCGATCTTAGGCGGCTCTGATTCCGGCCATGTATCCTGGGCAAAAAGTGTTGTAGCTGATGCCGAGAAAACCGGCCTTCGCCTTAATGAAGACGGCTCGATCACAGAGCTTACATAAGAATAGAGAGGGCATTATGCCACTAGAAAAAATTGATCACTATTCGATCCGCACGTTGAAAATGGACGAGACCAAAGAGTTCTATGAAGCGCTGGGCCTGGAAGCTGGGCCACGGCCAGATTTCCCTTTCCCCGGCCATTGGATGTATGCTGGTGAAATCCCAGTCGTGCATTTGGTTGGTATCGACCCTGACAATCCAGAAGGTCTCTACGGCTATCTTGGCGTTAAAGACGTCAAGTTTCTGGATGGCGGCGGCGCGGTTGACCATTTGGCATTTCGCGCCAGTGATCCGGAAGGCCTCAAACAAATCCTGACGGATCGCGGTGTCGAATACCGGGAGCGCGAAGTACCTAATCTCGGCATGCTGCAAATATTTGCCGAAGATCCAAACGACATTACTGTCGAAATTAACTATTACGATCAGTAGGTGATTTATGGTTGATCGTCCCAAAGAATATCCGAGGCCAGAGGAAATGTTAGCGCGCGCCGAGGCGCTCGTCCCAGCTTTAAAAGAACGTGCGCTTGAGACCGAACAACTCGGCAAGATTCATCCCGATACCATCAAAGAACTGCATGACAGTGGCCTCTTTAAAATAAATCAACCGGCCCGGGTCGGGGGCGGCGATTACGATTACCGCCTGATGATGGAAGCGACATCTATTCTCGGCAAGGGCTGTGGCTCGACGGCCTGGGTCTATATCAATCTCGCTTGTCATCACTGGATGCTCGGCATGTGGCCGGCAGAAGCGCAAAATCAGCTCTGGGATGAAAACCCCGACGTGTTAATCGCCTCTTCGGTTATTTTCCCAGCCGGCCGCGCCACCAAAGTCGACGGTGGCTATCAGCTCTCCGGCCATTGGCCGTTTTGCAGTGGTGTCGATTGGTCCGACTATCTGATGCTCGGCGGCACCGTCTATGAAGGTGAAGAAGTTACAGATCGGCGGGTCTTCATTGTCGCCACCGAAGATGTGAAAGTGCTCGAGACCTGGGACGTCTCCGGCCTGGTTGGCACCGGCAGTAAAGACAGTGAAGTCAAAGGCCTGTTTGTGTCCGAACATATGACCGTTGCCGGTGCAGATCTGCAACACTGCAACACACCCGGTTCAGCCGTCAATCCAACGCCGCTGTTTAATATTCCGCAAGCGGGCTTGTTTCCGCATATTATCGCGTCGCCTATCATCGGCATGGCAGAAGGCGCTTATGACCACTTTATTGAAGCCAATAAAGTTGCAACATCGACCTACAACACCTCGCGTGTTGCTGAATATCAGGCAATTCAGATCAAGGCGGCTTCGGCAGCGGCAGCCGTTGCAACGGCCAAGGCCATGATTAATGCCGATTGCGATGAAGCGACAGAGACCTTGGCCCAAGGCAATGTCTGTTCGGAAGAGCAAAAACACCGCTGGCGGCGCAATGCAGCCTATGTTGCTAATCTTTGCTTCGACGGCATCGACGGGCTTTACAAAGCGACCGGTGGGCGCGGCGCCTACAAAATCAATCCGATCCAGCGTCACTACCGTGACGCCAGCGTCGGCATCACCCATATCTCCATGTCCTGGGACGTCATGGGCGCGGAATATGGCCGCTATGTCTTGGGATTGGGTGGAAATCCTGTAATATAACGGGCAACGATATATAAAGCGGGGGGCTCCATGACTGAATTCGATACGCCAATTCTTATTGTCGGCGGTGGGCCAGTGGGTCTTGCCTTGGCATCAGAGCTTGGCTGGCGCGGCGTCAATTGCATATTGATTGAGCGCGGTGACGGCGACATCAATATTCCGAAAATGAACGAAGTTAACATGCGATCGATGGAAATCTGTCGTCGCTGGGGCATCGCCGACAAAGTCATCAACAACCCCTACCCGGCTGATATGCCGTTTGATGTTTCATTTGTGACCAGCCTATTTGGTTACGAGCTTGGCCGCATCCCGAGGCCGGCCCGCAAAGACCAAAAACCAAACGCGTTTAGCCCGCACATGCTGCAAGTCTGCTCGCAGTTTTGGTTTGATCCTATTCTTAAAGATTTTGCCGATTCTTTCGATTGTGTGGATTTGAGATATCACCAGAAATTGGAGAGCTTCACTCAAAATGAAGGCGGTGTGACGGCAGCAATCATCGACCAAGAAACCGGAGCGACCTCAACGCTCAGCGCGCACTATCTGGTTAGCTGCGAAGGGGCCAATAGTTCGATCCGTCAGGCTTTGGGTATTAAGATGGAAGGCACCGATGAGATCGAGCGCGCCATGAACGCCTTTTTCAAAGCGCCAAATTTGATGGCCCAAACCGGCTTGGACCCAGCGACCTTTTTCTTCCATATCGATCAAGGCGGCCTCTGGGCCAATGTGCGCCAGATTGATCCGGCCAATGATCTCTGGCGTATCGGGGTCCGTAATTTTCCCGGCGAAGAGGTGCCGGATGAGACGGGCCTTAATCAGTATTTACACCGCGCGCTCGGCCGGGATTTAGATGTTGAGTGGGTCGATGCCCATGTCTGGTCACGCCGGGCCATCGTTGCCGAGACCTATTCAAAAGGCCGGGTCTATCTTGCCGGAGACGCCGTTCATCAGCTTGCCCCTTCCGGCGCCCTTGGTATGAACACCGGCATCGGCGATGCGGTTGACCTTGGCTGGAAGCTTGCTGCGACAGTTAAAGGCTGGGGAGGAGATGGCCTGCTCGACAGTTACGATCTAGAGCGTCGCCCCATCGGCACCCGCAATGTCGAAAAAGCCACCGGCTTTAATGCTGACCACACCAGCATCGCCGGCTTTGACGGCATGGAAGACGACACGCCTGAAGCTAAAGAAAAACGCGCTGAACTGGGTGACAATCTGGTGACCAATGTCGGCAACACTTTTCGAACCATCGGCCTGCAAATCGGCTATTGTTATTACGACTCGCCCATTTGCGCCGCGGATAAAGCGACAGCCCCCGAAGATAGTTCGGCTGATCTTCACACAACGACTTATCCTGGCTGCCGCGCGCCGCATATTTGGCTCGAAGATGGCGTCTCTATATTAGATAAATTTGCCCAAGACTTTACGCTTCTGCGCTTTGATACGAGCCTGGATACGGGCGTATTGGAAAAAGCCGCAGCGGAACATCACGTGCCAATCACGCTTGTTGATATTAGAAATGAAGCCGCCGCCGACTTATACCAGCAACCCCTGGTTCTTGTGCGGCCTGATGGCCATGTCGCCTGGCGGGGCGCGGCACTACCAGAAGACGCTCAAGCCGTCATCAACACCATTTCCGGAAACTAAAGCGTCTCCTAAATCTTACCGATCGCCTGCAAAATACGCTCGGGCGTGAACGGTTGGATCGTTACTTTGCCGCCGAGCGGCTCCAAGGCGTCGTTGAGCGCGTTCATGACGACAGCCGGTGCACCACCGGTGCCGGCTTCGCCCGCACCTTTGGCGCCAAGCTCAGAATCAAGCGTTGGACTTTCAACATGGCCAACCTCAACATCCGGCATTTCCGCTGCCATCGGCACGAGGTAATCCGCCATGGTGCCGTTCAAGAACTGGCCTTCATCACTATAGAGGCACTCTTCATAGAGCGCGCCGCCGAGGCCCTGGATGACACCGCCCCGTACCTGCTCATCGACCAGTAAGGGATTGATCACGGTGCCGCAATCTTCAACGACGACGTATTTTTTAAACGTGATAAAGCCGGTATTGGTATCAACCTCGAGGTAGCAGCCCTGTACACCATTGGTGAAGGCAAAGGGGAATTGCTTCGGCACATAGTGGCGGGTGACAACGAGCTCTGACTGATAGTCTTTCGGCAGGGTGTCCGGGCGGTAGTAACAGACCCGTCCAACCTCGGCCAAAGCCATCCGCTCATTGCCATCAGCCAAATCAACGACATTATTCTCTCTAATATCAAGGGTAGAGGGATCGCATTGCAGCATAATGCCCGCCACTTCGACAATGTTTTGCCTGAGCGCCTTGCCCGCCTGAACTGCCGCTTCACCGCCGATACCAGCAGCCCGGGAGCCCCAGGTACCGCCGCCATAAGGCGTGATATCCGTATCACCGGCAATGACTTTAATCTTATCCATGGAGACACCCAAAGCGGTCGCGGCACATTGCGCGACAACGGCTTCGGCACCCTGGCCTTGCTCGGTCACACCTATTTCAACAATGACATTGCCTTTGGCATCAAGGCGCATGGTGGCGCCATCCTGCGCCGAAATGGGCGCCCCGCCGACACCATAAAAAGCCGGCCCCGGATTGGTCACTTCGATAAAAGTCGCAAGACCGATGCCGCGATAAATGCCCTGCTCGCGGGCCTCAGCTTGATCTTTACGAAGACCATCGTAATCCATCATCTCAACAAGCTTGTACAAACTTGCATGGTGGGAGAGGTTTTCAAACGGCAGACCAGAAGGCGCTGTCGTCGGGTAAGCATCATCCGGCACCAGATTTTTGCGCCGGATTTCAAGCGGATCCATGCCGATTTTACGTGCCGCATCATCAACCATGCCTTCGGTAATCAAGGTCAGGATCGGATGACCAACTGCCCGGTACTGACACATCGGTGATTTATTCTGGAGCACGACCTGCGCCCGGGCCCGGTAATTTGGATTGGTATATTGCCCGCCCGTCAAATTGACGACTTGGTTTGCTTCAATACCACTGGTCCGAGGATAAACTGAATACGGTCCGATACCGGTGAGATCATCTATTTCAAAAGCCTGAATTTCACCTTCGTTAGAAACCGCGACTTTGGTCTTCACCCGATGGTCGCGGGCATGGATGTCGCTGGTAAAGGATTCCAAGCGATCGGCGATAAACTTAACTGGTCGCTTGAGCATATAAGCGAGAGCCACCGTGGCATATTCATCCGGATAGGAATGCACTTTGATGCCGTACGAGCCGCCGACATCTTTGCAGATCACGCGGACTTTGTGCTCCTCAATATTGAGATGCTTAGCAAACAGGCTTTGCATCATATGCGGGGCCTGGGTTGAATGATAAATCGTCAGCTGGTCCTCGCCCGGATTATAATCGGCGACGATGCCCCGGGTCTCGAGACAGACACCGGTATGGCGGTTAGAGATATAGGTCTCCTCAATGACGTGATCGGCATTGGCAAAAGCGGTATCAACATCACCGGCATCCAAATCCCGCTGCCAGGCGAGATTATCACCGAGCTCGGGATGAATGAGCGGCGTTTCTGGATCAAGCGCCGTCTCCATATCGGCAACGACCGGCAGTTCTTTCCACTCAATGTCAATCAACTCAATCGCATCTTCGGCTTGAGCGCGTGTGTTGGCGACAACGGCCACCACAGGCTCGCCCTGCCAGGACGCTTTCTTGACCGCCAAAGCATGCTGCGGCGCTGATTTAAGGCCTTCCAAATGGGTTAATACCCCAACCCAGGGGGAGCAAACCTCTGCCATTTCTGGACCTGTAACAACGGCGACAACGCCCTCGCTCTCTTTTGCTTCAGAGACGTCAATGCTAACAATTTCCGCATGCGCATAGGTCGAGCGCAAAAAAGCGACATGGGTCAGGCGCGGCAATTTCACATCATCGGTAAACGTGCCCCGACCGGCGAGTAAACGTTTCGCATTCGGTCTTGGCACCGAGCGGCCGATATAGCTGTTGGGACGGTCGAGAACATGGTCTTTGATCATACTTTTAGTATCTGGCATATCTAAGCTCCCTTCCGTTCTTGAGCCACGGTTTCGATCGCATCAACAATGGCCTCGTAACCTGTGCAGCGGCAATAATTGCCAGATAAATATTCGCGAATTTCTTCCCGGCTCGGATCTGGGTTGGTTGCCAACAGCTCTGTCGTCGTCATCAACATGCCCGGGGTGCAAAACCCACATTGCAGCGCATTGCGCTCATGGAAGGCTTTTTGCAGATCATCAATCTTGCCGCTGTCGGACGCCCCTTCAATGGTTTCAACCTCGCCGCCATTCGCCTGGACAGCCAGCATCAGGCAGCCCCGGACAATCTCGCCGTTTACCCGAACAGTGCAGGCACCGCAGACGCCATGTTCACAGCCGATATGTGAGCCGGTGAGCTCCAATTCGTTACGTAGAAAATCAACCAGCGAGAGGCGTGGCTCAATCAGCTTAGAGACCTTCTCGCCATTGACGGTCAAAGCAACTGGAATTTGTTCAATTTCATTTGTCATTATTTTTTCCCTTAATTCCGAGCGCTAAGCGTGGTGAGCATGCGTTTGGTCAACTCTTTGGCGTAATGCATGCGAAGCGTTGCCGAGCAATGCAAATCGTCAAACGGCTCCAGATCATCTTCGAGCGCGCTTTGGGCCGCGAAAATACTTTCGTCATCAACCGATTTGCCTTCCATAGCACTCATGGCCTGCGTTGCAATCACCGGCGTGCCGCCAACCGCAAAGAACGCCAATCGCAGATCGGAAAGCACATCACGATCAACTTTGGCATGGGCCGCGATACCGCACATTGCATAATCACCATGGCGTCTGGCCAATTCATCAAACGCTGAGCGATAGCCGGCGCTTATTTTTGGAATTTCAATCGCCGTTAAAATTTCACCATCACCTGCATCGGTCTCATAAAGCTCTTTGAAGAAATCTTTGGCCACCACTTTTCGAACGCCATTTTGTCCGGTGATTTCAATCTCACCATCAAGCGCACAAAGGCATGCCGGCAATTCAGCTGCTGGATCCGCCATCGCCACACTGCCGCCAAATGTACCACGATTGCGAATTGCCGGATGGGCTATCGATGGCATTGCTAGCGTGATCAGCGGTGCGTGGGAGGCGATGAGTTCCGAATTTTCAATCTCAACATGGCGGGTCAGCGCGCCGATGCGAAGGCGATCCCCTTCATCCGAAATGCCATTTAAATTATCGAGACCATTTATATCGATGACCAATGCCGGTGCCGAGAGCCGCATATTCATCGTTGGTATCAGACTTTGACCACCGGCCAAGATCGTTGCCTCGTCACCATACTCACTGAGCAGTCCAAGCACCTCTTCGACAGATGACGGCTTGGCATAGTTAAACGCCGCTGGTTTCAATTAGACCTCCCAATTTTATTTTATTATGACTAGGCAAAGATTGCTATTAATACTAAAGTGATCAAACGATCAATAAGGAAATGATTTTACGCGCCCTTAGATTTCTGTCAATGGTAGCAAGCTGCAATTTAGCAGGAAATTCGGGCGGATTTATTGAGTTGGAAAGTAACTTTAAAAGTGTCTCAATCTAAGAAATCGGTGAAGTCAAAAAAGCAAACCAAACGTAAGCGCTTAAGCCGTGAAGAGCGGGAAAAGCAAATTATATCCGAGGCTGTCCGCTATTTTTCCGAGGTTGGTTTCGGTGGCCAGACCCGGGAACTTGCCCGGCGCCTCGGCATTTCACAATCTCTGTTGTTTCGCTACTTCCCCACTAAAGACGACATCATCAAGCGCGTTTATGAAGAGGTCTATCTGAGCCGCTGGAAACCCGAATGGGAAACCCTGTTAAGCGATCGCAGCCGACCGTTATCGGATCGCCTCAATCAATTTTACCACGAATACACCGCCGCCATTTTTGAATTTGAATGGGTCCGCATCCTGGTCTTCTCTGGCATTAAAGGCGTCACGCTTTATCAGCAGTATATCGAATTGGTGCACGACAAGATTCTGGATAGAATTTGCACCGAGCTGAGAGCCACCCACAACCTACCCGACCCCGGCAAAGTGCCACTCACCGAAAGAGAGACCGATCTTGCGTGGAATTTTCACGGCGGTATTTTCTACATCGCCATTCGGAAGTTTATCTATGGATCTGAAACACGCGAAGACTTCACCGCAGCAATTGAAGATTCAATAAGTGTGTTTTTAGCTGGAGTGCCCTCTGTTTTTAAATCTATCCTCAAAAAATAACGCCCTCACAATCATGTTACCTTGACGACACCACATCCATAAGATTATGGTGTTCAGGTCTTATATAAGACCAATTAACGCATAACAAAATTATGGGTAATTATTTAATTTTATAGGTTTTTTAAAAACAGGGAGAACTCTTATGATGGGGACTAAATTAGCCCTTACCGGCATGGCTTTGGGTGCTGCGGCTTTAGCATTCCAACCAACTTCTGCTCAGGCAGAATGGCCAGAACGTCCGATTACTGTTGTTGTCATGTATGGTGCCGGTGGTGGTACGGATACGGTTATTCGTACACTCGTTGGTGAAATGGCCAAATCTACTGGCTGGAAAATCAACGTGATCAACAAGCCAGGTGCTGTCGGTGGTATTGCCACTAGATATGTCTCCGGCAAAAAGGCAGACGGCTACACACTGTTGGGCGCTGCTAACTACAACAAATATGCCAGCGTTATGGGTCACACCAAAACCCGCGCTTGGAGAGACTGGCAATATATGCAGGCCGCCAACTCACGTGGTAGCTGGTCTGTGCGTCCAGACTCAAAATTCAAAACCTTTGCCGACGTTATTGCTGCTGCTAAAGCGGCCCCAGGCAAGATCAGCATTTCAACTTCCGGTACCGGTGGCCTGTGGCATGAATTAGCTGCGGTTGTTGCTGTCTCTGCCGGTGTGACGCTGAAATATGTGCCTTACAAAGGCGGTAAAAATGCAACACTTGCCGGCTTGAACGGCGAAACCATGATTGCTGGCGGCGGTGTGCACGAGCATATCGAACATATCCGTGCTGGTAAGTTGCGTAATATCCAACAGACCGGTGCCGCAAACATTGATGCGGGCGGCGGAAAAATTATGCAATCCGTCGGTAACTTCCTGCCACAAATCAAAGGTCAGTTGCCTTTCTCCGGCATCTATAACCTGGCAATGCTTAAAGGTGTGAACAAATCCATCCAGGCAAAAGTTCAAAAGGCTTTTGTTGCGGCTGTAAAATCCAACACCTTTGCGAAAGTTGCGAAGAAAAAATTCTTCGAAATTGACATTCGTTTAGGCGCTCAGGCCAACCGTCGGGCAGCTCAAGTTGAAGTGCAGACAGCGGCTACTTTTGAAAAGCTAAAAATCAAAGGTGCACGTTCTCTTAAGCAACTCGGTTTGCCTTCACCGGCTAACTTTGATGCTTGGTGGGCTAAGAACGGCAAGTAATTCTATCACCTCGTGATAGTTTAAGTGTTGAAAATCGGGTGAGTTGCGGAAATCGTGACTCACCCTGATTTTTGACCAATAATATAAAAAGGATAATTGGGGAACTAGGCCAAGCAACATGGCAGAAGAAAAAAAATCCAGAATTGAAGCAGATATTGAAAGCCTTGAGAAAGGTATCTTCACCGGCGAAGAAGGTGGCGAGGAGCGCTCCTCACCGCGTAAAGACTTTATCGCTTCCATCGTCGTCGCATTGTTGGGCATATTTGCCATGATCCTGGCAGTTGATCTGGGCAAACCAGAGAGTCTCTATACAGCACCCGGTCTCCTACCTTTTGTGACCGGTGCCAGCCTTATCTTGATGGCCATTGGACTGTTCGTTAAAACCAAGCGCCGCTATGGGCTTGAAGAAATGCTAAAAAGCGATGGCCTCCAGGCAATTATAAATTATCTGGGGTATATTGAGTCCCGTCGGACACTCATGCTGATGGTGGTAATTTTTGTCTATGTCATGGTGTTGGGCCAAATGGACATGGATCTCCGTTTCAAAACAAGCTTTTATACATTCAGGTTTTCCGGTTTTGAGCTTGTCTCTATTCCGGTGATATTTTTTATTCTGCGGTTTTTCTGGCGCTCGACAATTCTCAATTGTTTTTTGGTCTCGACGGGTATTGTCGTCTTCCTGGCAGTCGTCTTCCGCGATGGCTTTCAAATTCTCCTACCAGGTTCAGGGTGAGGAGATAAAACATGTTTGAAATGCAAGAAATTCTCACCCAATTCGCAATTGCTTTCCAACCCTGGATGATCTGGGTCTGCCTGCTGGGCGTCACGCTTGGCATCCTTTGGGGCGCAATGCCTGGTCTCTCAACGACCATGGCGATGGCCCTCTTGATCGGTCTTTCGACCGGTATGACCCAACACGTCTCAGTCATGTTTATGCTCGGCGTTTATACCGGCAGTGTTTTTGGCGGCGCTATTTCTGCCGTTTTGATTAATATTCCGGGTACGCCCGATGCGGTACCGACAATGATGGAAGGCCATCAACTCGCCAAACGCGGTGAAGGCGGCTTGGCTCTTGGCACGGCAATCATGGGTTCCTTTATGGGCAACTGGATCGGCATCATTCTGCTGATCGCCTTTATCCCAGCCATTCTCTTTTTGGCGCTGCAATTTCGCTCTTGGGAAATGTTCCTGCTCTCCATGTGGGGCATCGCCATTTGCGGCTCGATGTCCGCCGGCGACAGCCCGATTAAGGGCTGGATTTCCGGCTGGATTGGCCTGTTGATTTCCTTCGTCGGTCTGGATGCCCTTCACGGCGTACCGCGCTTTACCTTTGGCGTGCGCATGCTCGAAGACGGGATCAGTTATATTCCACTGCTGATCGGTCTCTTTGGTCTAACCGAAATTTTAAAAGTCCTGCCGCAAAAAAGTCCACCCGGCATTCCGAGCGAAGTTGGCAGGATCATTCCACCAATGAAGAAGTTGTTGACCTATAGCAGAGCGGCTTTCCGCTCCGGTATCATCGGCACGATCATCGGCGCAATTCCCGGCGCGGGAGCAAACGTCGCGTCTTTCTTGTCCTATGACATTGGTCGCCGCCGCGCGAGCGAGGAAGAGCGCCAAAAATGGGGCAAGGGCTCCTATGAAGCAATTGTCTGCGCCGAAGTTGCCAATAACGCTAATATCGGTGGCTCCATGCTGCCGACGCTGACCCTGGGTATTCCGGGCAATGCAGCGGCGGCGGCAATCCTGGCAGCGCTTGAGATGAAAAACATTGTCGTTGGCCCCACGATTCAAACCGAAAACCCCGGCATCATTTATTTCATTTATATTGGCCTAATCATTGCCAATTTCCTGATGTATGGCATGGCGATTGCGCTGATCAAGCCTTGCGTCAAACTGTTCAGCCTGCCGCGTACGCTTCTCATGCCGCTGATCATCCCGATCTGCGTGATGGGCGCTTTTGCCGTCGCGCTGAATTATTTTGATGTTTATTTGATGTTTATTGCCGGTATCGTTGGCTACGTCCTGCACCGCTTCGGCTTCCCACTGGCACCTATGGTGCTGGCGGTCATCCTCGGCCCCCTCGCCGATGTAAACATGCGCCGCGCTTTGCTGGTTTTCGAAGACGACCATTGGTGGTCCATCCTCATCGATCGGCCCATCGGCACAGTCCTGGTGATCATCGTCATCTACACCTTCTATGACGGCATCTTCAAACGCGGTAAAGAATAGAATTACGTCTCGGTCAGGCGGGGCATAAGCTCGACGAAATTGCACGGCTTGAAGCGGTAGTCAAGTTGGTGGACGAGGATGTCGTCCCAAGCGTCTTTGCAGGCGCCGGGGGAGCCTGGCAGTGCGAATAAGTAGGTGCCGCCGGCAACGCCGGCAGTGGCTCGGGATTGAATGGTCGAAGTGCCGATTTTATCAAAGCTCAACATTCTGAATAGCTCGCCGAAGCCGGGGATGTCTTTCTCATAGACTTGCTGAAAGGCCTCGGGCGTAACATCGCGGCCGGTCACGCCGGTACCACCGGTTGAGATCACCACATCAACATCGCTTTTAGCAATCCATTCCTCAAGTTTGGCGACAATTGAGGGAATTTCATCTTTGATAATATCGCGCGCGGCCACGACATGCCCAGCGCCTTCGATGCGATCGACCAAAGTATCGCCCGATTTATCATCCGCCAGCGTGCGGCTGTCTGAAACCGTCAGAACAGCAATATTGACCGGCAGAAAATCCCGGTCGCCTGTAACTTTATTCATTATTTTTGACTTTCTTCGGCCACTTCAATATCGACGCTGCCCTCAGATTGATAGCCCGGCCATTTACCAGCTGCCACCGAATCAAGCGACGGTGTCGGGTTGTTAAAGCGCGCCTGATAAATCCAATAATTGGTCAACACGCGCTCAACAAATATCCTGGTTTCTTTGGATGGAATACTTTCGATAAAAAGCAGCGGGTCATTCTGGTGCTTAACTTTCCGCGTCCATTTATTGAGATTACCGGGACCGCCGTTCCAGGCCGTCACCATGCGAAAAATATCACCACCAACCCGCTTGTCCTTCATCAGAATATTGATGTATTTTTGCCCCAGAGACAAATTTGTTTCGGGATCAAATAAGGCATCTCGGTTGCGTTTAGAGCCTTTTAACTTTCGGTCTCTGGCGACAAAACTTGCAGTACGGGGCATCAATTGCATTAGCCCGCGCGCGCCGCGGTGACTTTTAGCCTTTGGATTGAAACCCGATTCCTGGCGGATAAGTGCCAGGACCAATGACCGATCAATAACCTCGCCGTCTTTGGTCGGCAGCGCTGGTGCCGGATAGGCCGTGCTATCAAACAGGCTTGAGCCGGAAGCTACCAGCATATTGCCGATCCGCATGGCAAGCGATGGCATATTAGCCCGGTCAGCCAAAGCCATCATAGCGCGGGCCAGTTCAGGCTTGGCGGTCGAAAACAACATTCTCAATTCACGCTCCGCCCGGCGATCTTCACCGATCTGCAACAAAGCGACAGCGCGTTGACCACCGGGAGCCTTGCTCAATTCCGATAAGGCTTCCTTGGCGAGCGGTGGCGGCGCCCAATTGTATTTAACCTCCAGCCCTAAAAGTCGGCGGGCCAAAATACCGTAAAAAGTCCGGGGATAGGACGACGCCTGGCCGAGATATTGATTGTAAAGACCGGGTTTCCGAATTTTGATACTTGCCCGGGCCGCCCAAAACGCCCCTGCCGTCACCAACCAGGGTGACGAATAGGCGGAGCTGGCAACAGCGGCAAAATGCTGTCTGGAGGTATCAAATTTGGCCAAACGCCAAGCTGCCAAAGCCGCAACCCAATGGGCTTCCGGCAGATACTTCCCGGACCGCTTAACGGCTGTATTGGCCCATTCATAGGCCCATTTATCTCGTCCATCGCCGTAATAGCCTGCCGCCAAGCGCGCTTTTGTCCGATCGAGCTCTACGGGGTGAAACAATTTGTTCACCCGCTTATTACGCACCAGTTTCTTATAGGATTTGGTCCAACCTTTGCGGAGGTAATAGCGCATCCGCTTGGCCAAGCCATAACGCTCCCGGCGCTCGGCCCGGTTAAGTTTCTTGCGAGGATTATAAATCGCATAACCAAGATTACGACCATCATGACCGGAGCCGTTATATTGCATACCAATTGGTGATTTGGGCAGCTTCCAATTCTTGGGCTTCCGCTTCATCGCCAATTTATAGAGACGGCGGGCCTGTGGATGATCGGCATATTTGTCGAGCCAGGCTTTTAATTCTTTATAGCGCGAGCGATATTTAGTCGGATGCAAATAGCGCTGCGCCAACACATGGCCCATTAAAATCTTATCATCCAACGTCTTGATAATTTTGTCAGCCGCCCGCCAATCGCCATCTGCCTGAAGATCAAAAATAACCCGGTAGCGACTACCATCAGTTTCAGACACGATGCCGGAAATATTGGCAGCATTTAAAAGCCGGGCTGATCCTGAAATCGCCGATTTTTGAAGATTTGCGGTTTCGAGTTTTGCTGAGCTGGAGGCAGCCTGAGCCGGGCTTCCGGCGATTACCAGGAGACTAAACGCAACAACCGCGCTACCCAATATCAAATTAGGCAGGCCCGTCACCCGTCGATCAATGAGGGAATTCAATGCCATAAAATTACTAACAAACCTCAACAGCCAGAATCAGTACCAATTATACATAAAAAGATGAACAAAACCTGCCTAAAGGGCACTTTCCATTCATCTTCTGATTTTTGCCTAAAATACGGGAACCCGGGCTTTCAAGCAATAGAACAATTATTTCACTTTAATTCTTACAAAAATCTTTAGGATAATTTTTGCTTAATTTCCAAAAGATCGCGCCACGCATCTCTTTTATGGGCCGGTGAGCGCAATAAATAGGCCGGATGATAAAGCGGCATTGCCTGGACCGGTCGAGACAATCCAGCGGTCGCATAGTCAAACCATTGGCCCCTGATCTTAGTGATGCCTTCTTTCATGCCGAGCAGGGTTTTTGATGCCGGACCACCCAGCAAAACAAGAATTTCCGGGTCGACCAATTCGATATGGCGCTCAACAAAAGGCAAACAAGCGGCAATTTCGCCGGTCGTTGGATTGCGATTGCCGGGCGGGCGCCAGAAAACCACATTGGTAATGTAATAGTTCGTGCGATCGAGCCCAATCGACGCCAGCATCTGATCTAAAAACTGGCCGCTGGCACCAATGAAGGGCAGCCCTTTGCGGTCTTCATCCGCCCCGGGCGCCTCGCCGACAAACATAATTTTGGCTTCTGGATTACCATCAGCAAAGACGGTGTTCATTGCGGTCTTCTTTAGCGCGCAATCTTCAAAAGCTTCGACGGCAGCGCGCAATTCAGCAATCGATTTAGCTGCGCCGGCAGCGGCAACAGCAGATTGTACGGCGCGTTCAGGGGCCGAGTTTTGGCTTGTTGGCGGTGTCGGCGCCTGGCGACCAGCTATGGCTTCTGGGGTTCGAGATCGAACGCCGGGTTTTGCTGATCCTTGCTGTTCTGCTGGCTGAGCCGACTGCTGCGTAGCACGTTCAGCGACCTTGGTCGCCGTCTCAGCAAAGCGGTCAATCGGGGCTTCAGCAATGCATTCATCAATGCCTGCTTCAACCTGCCAGATTAGATTTTCACGTATCGATGTATTCCCCTGCATGGTCTGAATGTAGCAGACCTCACATGCAAAAACACGGCAAAAACACGGCAAAAACACGGGCAAAAACACGGGCAAAAACAATCCAACTTAACCCAGGTTCTACCCAAACCCCAATTGCCATGATATAGAATTAAAAAGTTCAATAATTTACATCTCGGTGAGACTAAAATGAATGAAGACTTAAGCGTTGAACGCGACTCAATGGAAGTGGATGTAGTGATTGTTGGCGCCGGCCCATCTGGGCTCTCAAGCGCCATCCGCTTGATGCAACTGGCCACCGAAAACGACCAAGAACTCAGCGTCTGCATCGTCGAAAAAGGCTCGGAAGTCGGTGCCCATATTTTATCCGGCGCCGTGCTTGAAACCCGCGCACTTGATGAGCTGATCCCGGATTGGAAAGCTCAGGGCGCACCGCTCAACACGCCGGTCAGCCAAGAGAAAATTGTCTTTTTATCAGCAACGGGTGCGATGAAGGTGCCGGGATTATTCCTGCCGCCGGCGATGCACAACA